>OFGR01000079.1_pt1 | contig 90287 bp, 72 predicted proteins | sample 1521811 | NCBI WGS metagenome assembly OFGR01 (sample SAMEA3504098, study PRJEB24116) | mouse gut metagenome | biome: mouse gut; feature: mouse-associated habitat; material: faeces | place: Denmark | collected 2011 | reverse complement strand
TTTCAGACGCCTCAGGTTTCTTTGTGCCTTTGGATGCGTCCTGTTTGTCCGCTGCAGAATCTGTTTTGGCCGCATCTGCAGATCCCCGGCCCGCTTTTGCAGCCGGATCAGATGGGATGTCTTTCTCTGTTTTCGCTCCCGCGGACGGCATAGCTCTGGCTGCTTTTGCAGCGGCTTCCGCGGCGGCTTTTTCCGCTTCTTCGATACGCACGGCTTCATAATGCGCACGTACTTTCTGATCAATTTCTTCACAAAGCTCTGGCTTGTCCCGCAACAGCTGTTTGGCGTTTTCCCGGCCCTGACCGATCTTTTCCCCTTCGTATGCATACCAGGCACCGGATTTGCTGACTATGCCAAGGTTCGCCGCAATATCCAAAATGTCGCCTTCTCTGGAAATCCCTTCACCAAACATAATATCAAATTCTGCTTCTTTAAACGGCGGCGCGATTTTATTTTTCACAACTTTGATACGCGTACGGTTGCCTACCATCACACCACCCTGCTTTAACGTCTCAATCTTCCTGACATCCAGACGCACGGAAGAATAAAATTTCAGGGCGCGTCCGCCAGTCGTAGTCTCCGGATTGCCGAACATAACGCCGATCTTTTCGCGCAGCTGGTTAATAAAGATTACAATACAGTCTGTCTTACTGATAATACCGATCAGCTTGCGCAGCCCCTGGGACATTAAGCGCGCCTGCAGGCCGACATGAGAATCCCCCATATCCCCGTCAATTTCCGCTTTCGGCACCAGAGCTGCTACGGAATCGACAATCACAATATCAACCGCTCCGGAACGTACCATCGTCTCGGTAATCTCCAGCGCCTGCTCCCCGTTATCCGGCTGTGAAATATACAGATCTTCGATCTGTACGCCAATCTTTCTGGCATATGACGGGTCCAGTGCGTGTTCCGCATCAATAAACGCAGCAATCCCGCCTGTTTTTTGAACTTCTGCCACAACATGCAAAGCGACCGTTGTCTTGCCGCTGGATTCCGGCCCGTAGATCTCAATAATTCTGCCCTTCGGCAGCCCGCCCAGCCCCAAAGCAAGATCCAGGCTCAAAGACCCGGTTGGTATGGTCGCCACATTCATATTATTGGAAGGATCCCCCAGCCGCATCACCGAACCCGCGCCATATTGTTTTTCAATCTGCAGAATCGCCGCATCCAGCGCTTTTAATTTCTCTTCTTTACTATCTTTTACTTCTTTTGGTTCCTTTGCCATATTCGTCTCCTTTTCAATCGCTGCAAACAAACGTCTGTTCGTTTCTTTCTTCTTATACTAGTATAATTTTCTGATTCTGTCAATGAGTTATTTTGTGGGATGGGTTAGAACTTTGTTCTGAATCATATATGTGATCAAATGAATAAAACTCACAAGATTTTTTTGATATTTTTATTATAGCAAAAACCTCTTAAAATAAAAAGCCCGAAAAGCGAATATCACTTTTCGGGTTTTTTAGCAGTCTAATTTTTTTATGATTTTATTACATCATACCCATTCCGCCGCCTTGAGGCATAGCAGCTGGTGTTTCTTCTTTTATATTTGCTACAACAGATTCTGTCGTAAGGAGTGTGCTTGCTACAGAACATGCATTCTGCAATGCGCTTCTTGTAACTTTAGCTGGATCAAGAATACCAGCCTCAACCATGTCAACATATTCTTCTTTGTAAGCGTCAAAGCCAACTCCAACCTCTGACTCTCTCACTTTATTTACGATAACGCTTCCCTCAAGACCTGCATTTGCAGAAATTTTGTACAATGGAGACTCAAGTGCTTTGAGTACAATCTTTGCACCTGTCTTCACATCGCCTTCTAATGACTCAACAAGGTCTGCCACCTTCTTAGAAGCATGAATATAAGCAGAGCCGCCGCCTGCAATGATACCTTCTTCTACTGCTGCTCTTGTAGCGTTCAAAGCATCTTCCATACGAAGTTTTGCTTCTTTCATTTCTGTTTCTGTCGCAGCGCCTACGCGGATAACAGCAACACCACCAGAAAGTTTTGCAAGTCTCTCCTGCAATTTTTCTTTGTCAAAGTCAGATGTTGTCTCTTCAACCTGCTTTTTGATCTGTGAAATTCTAGCATCAATTGCAGCCTTGTCGCCTTCGCCATCTACAATAATTGTATTTTCTTTCTGAACTTTTACAGACTTCGCACGACCGCACTGCTCCAAAGTAGCTTCTTTCAGGTCAAGTCCAAGTTCTTCGCTGATTACCTGGCCGCCTGTCAGAATTGCAATATCCTCAAGCATTGCTTTTCTTCTGTCGCCATATCCTGGTGCCTTAACTGCAACAACATTGAATGTTCCACGAAGCTTATTAACAATTAATGTTGTCAAAGCCTCTCCCTCAACGTCCTCGGCAATAATCAAAAGTTTTGCACCAGACTGAACAACCTGCTCCAAGAGTGGAAGAATTTCCTGAATGTTGGAAATTTTCTTGTCTGTAATCAAAATATAAGGATCTTCTATAGTTGCTTCCATCTTATCCATATCTGTAGCCATGTACGCTGAAATATAGCCGCGGTCAAACTGCATACCTTCTACCAGATCAAGCTCAGTCAGCATAGTCTTTGACTCTTCAATTGTGATAACGCCGTCGCCTGTAACTTTTTCCATTGCATCTGCTACCATCTGTCCAACTTCCTCATCACCAGATGAAACGGTAGCTACTCTCGCAATATGCTGTTTTCCATTTACTTTGGAGCTCATAGCTTTGATTGCTTCTACTGCGCAGTCTGTTGCCTTCTTCATACCCTTTCTCAAATCAATTGGGTTTGCGCCTGCTGCCAGGTTCTTCATGCCTTCATTGATCATTGCCTGTGCAAGTACTGTCGCGGTTGTTGTACCATCACCAGCAACATCATTTGTCTTAGTCGCAACTTCCTTAACAAGCTGTGCGCCCATATTCTCAAATGCATCTTCCAGCTCAATTTCCTTTGCAATTGTAACGCCATCATTTGTAATGAGCGGAGCGCCAAAAGATTTGTCCAATACAACATTTCTTCCTTTTGGTCCAAGTGTCACACTTACAGTATCTGTTAACTTGTTTACGCCAATTTCCAATGCCTTACGAGCTTCTGCTCCATATTTAATTTCTTTTGCCATGATTGAATCATCCTCCAATTTTATATAAGTCTTTCATTTTGATGCAGGTTTACTGAATAACTGCTAAGATATCATTCTGTTTCACAATAATATACTCTTCTTCATCAATCTTTACTTCTGTTCCAGAGTATTTTGAGAAAATAACATTGTCGCCAACATTTACTTCCATCTTTACTTCTTTACCATCAACGACACCGCCTGGTCCTACTGCAATCACTTCTGCATGCTGCGGCTTTTCCTTATTCTGGCCTGGCAATACAATACCTGACTTGGTTGTTTCCTCTGCAACTAACTGCTTCAATACGACTCTGTCTCCTAATGGTACTAATTTCATGGTTCATGCCTCCTTAATTATTTATGAAAAATTATTATTTACTTTTTGATTAGCACTCCTATCTATTGAGTGCTAACAAAACATATAATAATTTCTTGTTAAGAGTTCTGCAAGCGGATTCAGATTGTATTTTCTCCTATTTTTTCCAATTTACTCATGATATCTCATTTTTTCTTTAATTTTTAAAGTTTATTCCACTTAATAATTATTTTAGATTTTCACAATTATTTTTGTATTCCTTTTTCAAGACGTGCTCTGTATCCCGGCGCATTTTTGATTTCAAACTTATTCTCCAACATAGCATATTCCGCATCGGAAAGAATATTCTTAAAACTTTCCTCAACATTTGTTCGCATCACACAACCCACTGCAATACTTGGTGCCAGTTTGTCATCCTCAAACTGATTACATGCCTGCTGTATTTTGCTGCAGTAGTTTTTTGCTTCGTCCTCCTCCGTAAGCGGAAGCAGTATATGAAATACATCTCCTTCCACTCTACCAATCACCGCCTTATCCAAACCAGCTTCCTTGGCTTTTTCCCTGAGAATATTGGCTACAATCACTATCAGGCGGTCACTTTCCTCCTCGTCAAAATTATCATCAACAAACTTCCAATCATTGATATTGACACAGATTGCCGCCGTTGGAACAATTTCTCTGTCCGCTAGTTCTTTCATCTGGCTGATAAAACAATTTCTGTTGAGCATTCCTGTGAGCGGATCATTCTGGCCTGAATGCTTCGCCTGATATGCATCTTTTTCCACCTGCTGTTCCAACTCATCAATATAAACAGCCTGCTCACTTGCAAGATATGATTTCTCACTGCAGTTTTCTAACGTTTTGATGTACGCGTTCAGCAGTTTTTTTGCAGACTCAAGATCTTCATCTGCAACATTGTCATACTTTGCATAAATATGACATACTGTTCTGCCTTTCACTCTGATTTTGTTTCCCGGCTTGTTGACAACATCGGGTTTAAAACCATCAAAATCCCCCTTTGTCATAAGAATGCTCCCATGTCTGTCTGTCATGAGTGTGTCCAGGCCATAGCTTTCCTTTAACTGAGAAAGCATCTCCTCTGCATCCTCCAAATGAAACAAATCCTTTGGAGAATAATTTTTGCTGTTCTGTTCCAACCGCTGCTCAAATGCAATTTTCTTTTCGTTCATTATAAACCCTTTCCCTTCCGTTCTATTTATTTAAGATCTCTAAAAATAGTATACCGTGACGTCAAAACATTGTCTATATTTTATCTTTATTCCAATATAAATTTTTGAATAACCTCCGCAATGCCATCATGATTGTTATCATTTTGTGTCACGTAATCCGCAAGTTTTTTCACAGCCGGATTTCCGTTTGCCATACAGACTCCAATTGCTGCTGCCTCTATCATGGAAATATCATTTTCTTCATCTCCCGCTGCAATGGAGTTTTTCACATGAACCTGAAGCGCTCTGCACAGATGAATCAGTGCATTTCCCTTTCCTGCCTGTTTATTATAAAATTCAAGGAACCATTCATTGGAATATGCACAAATCAAATCCTCTCCTATTCCAGATGCTTCAATCTTCAAACGCAGCGCTTCCAAACGCGACCGATCTTCAAGTTCTATCGCAAGAACCTTAAATGGAGGATGTACAAGCTCCTTCGCAAGCTCTGTTCCGACTTTATAATTCATCTTTATTGTCCTTGTATAAAAAGAAAGTTCTTTGTCCTCAGCACAAGATACAATGTGTGTGTCTGTATATGTCTGAATGTGAACTCCCATTTCCAGCGCCATATCAAAAATTGCCTGCGCTGTATCAATCGGAACTTCATATTGTTCCATAAAAGTATGTTCCAAACAGTCATACAAAACAGCGCCGTTATATGCTGTTGCATAAATTCCTCCTGCCTCGTGATTGGACGAAGCACACGCTTTCTGTATCTCATCTTTTTGAATATTCAGCTTTTCATATACATCAAGAATACTGTTAATCGGTCTGCCGCTTGCCAGAACAAAATGGTTTCCTTGTGCAAGCATCTGTATAATTTTGTTTCTTGACTGCTCCATTATCCTTTTATCCGTTGTCAAAAGTGTCTGATCCAGATCTGTGAACAAAATTTTGGTGTTAAGAGACTGCTTCATCTTGTCAAGAAATCGCTCTGGTACGTAGAGATGTCCATATCCTACGGCAAGATCAAGTCCAGGCTTGCTTTCTCCATGAAAATCAGAACCACCGCTTTGAAGCAAATGATATTTTTTGGCCAGTGCTTCCACCTGTTTCTCCTCTGAAGGCGAATACGTACAATACCTCGTCTCTATTCCCATGAGCCCCGCATCTTTTAGGCGGCGCACCAAAATTTCAAGCTGTTCCCGTCCCAGTTGATACAATAAAGGATGTGCAAGAACTGGTATTCCTCCTGATTTTAATGTGACTTCGATCACTTCCTCTGGTGTAATCTTTTCACGGTGTACAAAATATGGCGTATGATCGCCAAGATACCTGTCAAAAGCTTCCTTTCTGCTTTTCACATATCCCTTATCCAGCAAAAATCCTGCATAATGTGCTCTTGTTATAATCGCATTGGGGTATGCCTCCAAAAGAGCTTCATACGTAATATCTATCCCTGCCTGACGCAGATTGGCACAAAGCTTATAATTTCTGTCTGTTCTTGACTGCTGAAAACGCTCTAAATATTGCAGAAATACAGGTGCTTTATGGTCAATAAAAAGACCAACAATATGCACGTCCCGACCATTATATTCTGTTGAATATTCAATACCAGGAATAACCTCTATCGGTTTATTTTTTGCATATTCTATTATTTCGTCAATCCCATCAATCGTATCGTGATCGGTGAGCGCCATTGCGCACAATCCTTTTTCTATCGCATAATCTACTAATTCCTGCGGCGTCAATGTGCCGTCAGAACGCATGGAATGCACATGTAAGTCAATCGATCCCATTTTTATTCTCCTTTTATTGTCAATTTTCGAGCAATTGTCCGACTATAAAATCCATAACATTTGAAACTCATCGGCTAACTTAAGCATTATATGATGATACAAAATTCTGTTCCATCCTAATTTTCGAATCTCCTTTTGGTTCTCTGTCAATGTTTTGTCATATATTCTCCAAGATAATATTTCAGTATTAGCCGGATATAAACCATAAGAGTCTGACATTACATCATTTGCGGTATAATTATTTAAAATTAAAAATTCTTTTAACATATCCAAATTTACAGTCCGTAAAGAAGCAATTATTGGACACGTAATAATTGGTGTGTGATATTTACTAATCGTGATAGCTAACGCTCCTTTTCCTACAATAAAAAACTTCACTGGTGCTCCAGATCCCCAGTACTCAATGTCATCCTCCTTCAGTAACAACATATATTTCCATTCCATAAATTCTTGTGTAATATCAATCTGTCCATCATATACCCATAAATGTTTTAATACCATTCGTAAAATATGTAGAAAATAATTAAGCAAATACATATTCCATTCATCAGAATTTAGCATTGCTGTAGTAATCGAAACAATATATTTTTCTATATCAGGCAAATAAACATTTGGGCTTGTACTTAGTTTTTCAATAAACGTTTCAATAATTGAATAATATTCCATTTGACTAATCTTGTCTGGTAAATCAGCATTAAAAAAAGTAGTAGCCTTCTCAAAGTCTTTATTATATAAATAAAGGTATCTACTATATACTTCACTTCCACGCTGAGAAGTAAAATCATGTTCCTGCGGCTCATATTCTTTTGTTATAACTTTTTCATCATCCATATTATAATAATTTTTATATGATTTCATGTCAATTTGATCTAGCATATGTTTCTGAAGAAATTTTTTTATCTCATCTGAATGCCCAGTATGAAAATAATTTATAGATAACGTTCTAAATTCCGATGCCGCTAAAAATATTTTTTCAAAATAATCACAAAATAAATTCACACATAATTCAGCTGCTCTAATATCATTTATATTTTCTTCGTGTGAAAACCCATTCAGACCATACCAAAATTCCTGATTTAGTCTTTTTGCACCATCTAACATAGCAGAGTCCAAAGTAGCTTTGCGTGCATCCATAATATTCTGCCCTGTATGTTGTCTATTGCTTTGCAAAATATCACTATATTTCCCGCTTTTTTTATATCCTGTGTATCCCAGATGAATATATTGTAATTTATATTCAGTGGTCAAAAACAATAAATATTCAGCCCATGATGTAATAAACAAACTATTTTCATAGACCTGCAACTCTTCCATCTTATTCAGCGTTACCATAATTCTATCTAAAATACACACTATATGATATTTTATAATTTCCCGTTTAAGAAGCTCGATATAAATATATAATCTTAATTCTAATGGAAGAAAACTTATTTCTCTTGACATATTAATCTCAAAGCCACTTCTATAATAATTGACAATAGTATCCCTTGCTCTTCTTTTAAGTTTCTCATTTTTAACCAATAAGGGAGAATACAATTTTTCGCACTGCTCAATGAATGATACCAAAGCCTCCATAAATTTAAGTTCAATTTCCAATATATTGTTGATATGTAAATGGTCAAAAACATATAAAAGCTTACTTTTTGTCTGATTATCCTCATTTTCAAGCCATTCCGTACTTGTTAGGTCCATTTGCATAATATCTTTATAATATTCCTCATATGATATCACTTTCTGAACTTTATTTTCTTTGTTATAAAGTCTTCTGCGCTCTTGTTCTTTTTTCAGTCGCTTTTTTTTATCATTATTTTTTGCCATTATCTCCTCCTAGAATCATGCCTTACGATAACCTAATAATTGCTCAATAAAACCATCCATTGCCAAGTCTGGATTTTGAACATTTACTAAAAAAATTTTATTGTTTCCATACATTTTAACAAGTGTACTGTAAACATCGTGTTGTGCTTGTTGCGTGACAAAAATAATATAATCACATTGTTTGCGAGATTTCGGAATAATCATGGCAGATTCCTGGCTAATGCTGTCAAGTTCATATTTATGCTGAATTGCCTGTAAATTATCATATTTCCATTTTCCATTTGTATAAAAAATTAAACGCTTTCCCCTTAAAACATCTCTTACCTTCTGGTCATCTTCTTCTATTATACTTTTTTGTATTGCTTCTAGTGCTTCTTTTTCCATTTTTTTAATACTTTCAACATCAAGTTGTGTTTTATCAATAAAATGGCGATTTTCATATACTTTAGCTCTGATTGCATGAATCATGCTCAAGTCTTTTAACTCCAATTCTGTTAAAGTAGCACTTACTTCCGTTGAAAGTCTAGCATATATTTCTGGTAAACCATTTATCATACAATATGCCCATGTTTTAAGGCGTTGCTCGGAATATAACTTTGTTTCATTTCCAGCAAATTCTGAAAATTCATCTTTCCAACTTTCATACCATTCAATTAAAGCCATAAATAAATATTCTGATTTTGCTGGTTCATTTTCAACATAATAGCATATCCTTATATAATACTCATCGTTTCTGTCTAAAAAACTTTTTTCGGTTATTTTGTCAAGATGACAGCTCCCTATTCCATCACAGATAATTTGCCTTGTCACTTCGAGCAATTTTTTTCTGTCATTATCTGATCTATATAATAAATAACGTATTATGTTATAATCATACTTCAAATGAATCATCCTTTCTATATTTTATTCGTTTTTTTCACTCTATAGAAAATTATCTCATTGTTAATTTCCTATAAAGTGAAAAAAGACAGAAAAACCTGTCTCTTTTCGTCAAACCATTGTACTTAGACTTCTCCGCTCTCGTCTTCTGCTTCGGCGGTGTATACCGCAGTTCTCTTTCTAGCCATCTCGTCACTTGCAAGATACTCGTCATATGTGGTAATCTTGTCAATCAGCGTACCATCTGGCAAAATTTCCATAATACGGTTTGCAGTTGTCTCTACAAACTGATGGTCGTGACATGCAAAAATTGCCATGCCTGGAAACTTAATCAGTCCATTATTCAATGCTGTAATTGATTCCATATCCAAATGATTTGTTGGCTCGTCAAGAATAAGGCAGTTTGCGCCGCTAATCATCATTTTGCTAAGCAGGCACCGCACTTTCTCACCACCGGAAAGCACTTTTACTTTCTTTACGCCGTCTTCTCCGGCAAAAAGCATACGTCCAAGGAACCCGCGTACATACGTAACATCATCTACTGGCGAATAGCTCATCAACCAGTCTGCAATCGTATAATCATTGTTAAATTCATTGGTTGGATCTTTTGGAAAATATGCCTGTGATGTTGTCACGCCCCATTTAAAGGAACCTTCGTCGGGTTTTATCTCATCCATCAAAATCTGGAAAAGCGTGGTTTTGGCAAGCTCGTTGCCGCCCACAAATGCCACCTTGTCCTCGCGTCCCAAAATAAAAGAAACATTATCGAGCACCTTCACCCCATTGATTGTCTTTGAAAGATTCTCAACTGTAAGTACTTCGTTTCCTATCTCACGGTCAGGGCGGAAATCAATATAAGGATATTTGCGGCTGGAAGGTTTGATATCATCCAGCTCAATTTTTTCCAAAGCACGTTTTCTCGATGTTGCCTGTTTTGATTTGGAAGCATTGGCAGAGAAGCGTGAAATAAATTCCTGCAGCTCCTTGATCTTCTCTTCTTTTTTCTTGTTTGCCTCTTTCATCTGCTTCACAAGAAGCTGGCTTGACTCATACCAAAAGTCATAATTTCCAGCATAAAGCTGAATCTTGCCATAATCAATATCTGCTATCTGTGTGCATACTTTATTCAAGAAATAACGGTCATGTGAAACCACAATTACGGTATTTTCAAAGTTGATCAAAAATTCTTCAAGCCACGCAATCGCATCTAAATCCAAATGGTTCGTTGGCTCGTCAAGAAGAAGAATATCCGGATTGCCGAAAAGTGCCTTGGCAAGAAGCACCTTCACTTTCTGGCTTCCGGTCAAATCCTTCATCAAAGACGTATGCAAATCGGTTTCAATTCCAAGTCCATTTAACAACTGCGCCGCATTTGACTCTGCTTCCCAGCCGTCCATCTCAGCAAATTCGCCTTCAAGCTCACTCGCCCGTATCCCGTCTTCGTCCGTAAAATCTTCCTTTGCATAAATTGCGTCTTTTTCTTTCATAATCTCATAGAGACGGGCGTTTCCCATGATAACGACATCCATAACAGGATATTCATCATATTTGAAGTGGTCCTGCTCTAAAACAGATAATCTCTGTCCCGGCGTCACTACAATATCGCCTTTTGTTGTATCCAGTTTTCCTGACAAAATTTTCAGGAAGGTTGACTTACCTGCTCCGTTTGCTCCAATCAGGCCATAGCAGTTTCCTTCTGTAAACTTAATATTTACATCCTCAAATAACGCTTTCTTTCCGACTCTGTAGGTTACATTGTTTGCACTTATCATGATTCATTCCTCTTGTCTATTTACTATTTTTGAAACAGTTTTCCAAAAAATCCTTTCTTTTCCGCACTCGCTTCTGTTTCATTTTCTGCCGTGCCACTCTTAAGCTTTCCTGCATACTCTGGATCTGTCTTAAGCGTCAGCAGGCGGTCATATGCCTGCAGCATATTCATTCCTTGCGTCTTTGCAAGTTCCTTTGCGGTGTATCCTTCTATTGTCAGCATACCAATTGGCGGATACTCCCCATTTCTGACAGCAGATGCAAACTCCACAAAAATACTGCTGTCTGACTTGAGCCTTCTGTAATAATATCCAGCCTCCACATAAGAAAGATCGCATCCTTGTGTCAGATAAATCATCAATTCTTCCCGAAGCGATTCTGACTTCTTCCACTGCTTTGCAATTTCACTCATCAGTCTGGTATCCATCAGGCACAAAACTGAAGGACCGTCTGTAACCGCCGCAACCTTGGTCGCCTCACAAAGCTTTTCCATAAACTGCGGATTGTTGACTCCTGCTGGAATCAGCCTTCCCTCTCCTTTTCTGCCTGCTTCATAGCGATTTGTCACAATCAGATATGCAATACCATTTTTGAGAATGAAATCGCCATTCTCTTCCCTTAGTGTATAAATATATGGTCTCTCACAAAACGCTTCCGTAAGCGGAATTGTGATTCTGTTCATCAGACGGGCATACTTTGTTTTGTTCTCTTCATCTTCTGCGTTCTTGGCAGTCTCAAACCGTGATGCTGCCTCCTGCATCAGAACCATCAACTCAGCCATATTGCAGCATGCCATGTATGCTAGACCCTGGTCAATATCATTGTCAATGTGTGCTGCAAGCTCTGCCCTTCTCTCACTGCTTACCATATAATCATTTTTTTTGTCACAAAATGGAACCGCAGGCATTCGATACTGCTTCTCTCCATCTTTTGTCCGCGTCACTTGGGAAAGTTCATCCTCTGGCAGAAATTCCTCTATACTGGCATGATAACCAAGCACCTTTTTGATATACTCAAGCTTGCACCCAATTGCATCCATCGTATCAAAATCAAGATTCACGCCTGTCACACCGATTTGCTCTGCAAGTGCAAGTACTGTCTCAAGCTGGTACAATTTCTCATTCTGATCCAAAACACCAATTGGAAAAGTACTGTCAAACACTGGAAGAAGTGTCGGATTCTGCAGCACATAATTAACAGCGTCATCATAATTCTCATAAAGATACATCATGATATTTTTTTCATCCGCTTTCATCAAAAAGGGATTTCCTATAGATACTCTATAATCGCTGTGCAATGGCGCTAACAGAACGTATATTCTCTCCATCTGTGTGTATTTGCGAATTCTTGCCTGCACCTTCTCTTCATTATAGTGGGGAACTTTCAAATAGCCTGTAAGATCCGTCTTCATCGGGTCATATTCTAGCCAGAAATTTCTATGCGGCTCTATTATCACCTGAAGTTTTCCTCTGATAAGAAAGGACAGTAATGAAAGCTTATATTTATTGACAGGTTTTTTATCGGGATTAAAACGCATAGCACTGTCTGCCGTCAAAAACACTTTCAGCGATTCATAGTCAAAATCATCTGCTTCTGCCTTGCTGCCGTCCTTCTTTCTCTTAATTGTCATCAGTTCAAATACATTTTTTTCTCCCTCCGCAGGCTTTGTTTTAAAATCTGGAAGTTTCCCAATAATAAACACATTTTTGGTCCAAAGCCGCGCTATTGCTTCTTCTTTTTTGCACCTGTCAGTTGCTGTAGTATACAGATAATGATAACTGTCTGCTGCATCTTTCAGCCCTAGCAGCTCTCTATTTGCCAAATATTTCTCATCACTCAGCGTATTGTTTTGCGCGTTGTCATCAGAACTGATATGGAGTACCAAACCGGGAATATTTTCTTCAAAAATCTGATTGATAATCTCCCCAAGCTTGTCCTCATGATACGCATAGCGATGCGAGCCATATTTGACAGCCTTTGCAACATATGCGTCATAATATTCCCGCTCAAAAAATACATGAATGGCATCGTCAAAAATTTCTTCTTCATCGCGCTGCATCACCATAACATCTTTGTCAAAACCTTCAAATAGTCTCAACTGCCATACTGAAATGTTTGTTTTTCTTTCCACTGTCCTTACCTTTTCCTTATTTTTTTAGCTCTCCACAATAAGGTATCTTCCATCACCTATTTCAAATACCTCTGGTGCCTCTGTTATTGCTTCTTTTTCCTGTCCTTCAAGGTCAACGCCCTCATCATCAAAGTATTGCCACACTTCTTCAAGAGAATCTACAACCACTGCCATACAGTCCTCAAGAAACGCCTCTGCCTCATCAATGTTGTCTGCCACTTTCTCAGGTAAAAGCTGAAGCTGGTTCTCCAAAAAACAATTCAATACTGCCTCGTCATACTCGTGCATAATCATCTCTCCTTTATCCTATATGTTTTGTATTATCTATCATACTAAGATTCAGTCCACTATGCAAGACTTAACAGAAAAGAAAATTATAAAGTAATAACAGTTCAGCCGCTTTTTATGTGTTTCATATATTCAAATATACAGCCGCAGCACCAAATATTGAAAAAAGTCTCTGCATTAATCCTGCAACAGGCAACCCTACAACATTGTTGTAATCGCCCTGAATTCCCTTGATATAAACCGCACATTTTCCTTGTATCGCATATGCCCCTGCCTTGTCCATGGGTTCACCTGTTGCAACATATGCCTGAATCTGTTCCTCTGTCATCGCATACATTTGTACGTCTGTTTTTTCGTGAAAGGTAATGCTTCTTTTTTCTCCCTGTTCAAAAATCACAAGCGTCACGCCAGTATAGACTTGATGCACTTCGTTCTGCAATTTTCGAAGCATTTTTGCTGCGTCATCCTCGCTCTTGGGCTTTCCCATGATTTCCGATCCATATGCAACAATGGTATCCGCTCCAATAATCACGGTTGTATCCGTTTGGTATCTGTCAGAATACCGCTCTGCCACTTCACAGGCTTTGGCATAAGAAAGTTCCTCCACAATATCTGCCGGAAGCTTTTTTGTGATTGTTTCCTCCCCCTGTGCGGCACAAACCTCAAAAGCGATTCCGATCTGTTCTAAAAGCTCCCTGCGTCTTGGTGAACCAGATGCAAGTACATAGTTTATCATAATGATTCAATCCCATACCCTTTCTCTTTATTCTTCAATGGATTGATTGTATTCTGGCTTAAAAACACGTGCCTGCTGCTTTTCTTTTTTTGTGCCTAGTGCCATATACTCCACACAAAATTCTTCTTGGGCATTGTGTTGTTCTTTCTCTCTTTTATCCGACTTTATATAGCTTCCATTTGCCTGCAAAAACTGTGCTTTCTGAGTATCATTAAGCTGTACCTCCAGCACATGCCATACCTGTTCCTTTAATTCTGCATTCAATACTGGGAATAAAATCTCCACTCTTCGTTCAAGATTTCTTGGCATCCAGTCCGCACTTGCCATATAAAGTTCTGGAGCACCGCCATTTTCAAAATAAAAAATTCTGGCATGTTCAAGGAAATTTCCAACGATGGAACGCACCTCAATATTGTCATTGGTTCCATCTACACCTGTTCTCAAACAGCAAATTCCCCTGACAATTAACTGTATTTTTACGCCGGCAGCAGCGGCCTCATACAATGCCCGAATAATATCCGGATCGCACAAAGAATTCATTTTCGCTACAATCCTTGCCGGACTATTATTGGCAGCGTTTTTCTTTTCTCTGTTGATGAGATAGAGAAATCTGTCTTTCAGCCACAAAGGCGCCAGTGCCAAATGATTCCAGCCAAGCGGTTCCGAATATCCTGACAGCATGTTAAAGACGGCCGTCGCATCCTCTCCAATTGCCTCATTACAGGTGAGAATTCCCAAATCCGTATATAGTTTTGCTGTCGCATCATTGTAGTTTCCTGTTCCAAGATGTACATACCGCCGGACGCCTTCTTCCTCACGTCTCACTACCAATGTAATTTTGCAGTGTGTCTTTAGCCCTACAAGTCCATAGATAACATGGCAGCCTGCTTTTTCAAGTTTTCTTGCCCATACAATATTGTTTTCTTCATCAAAGCGCGCCTTCAATTCTACAAGTACTGATACCTGTTTCCCATTTTCGGCTGCCTGTGCAAGCGCTGCAATAATTGGTGAATTTCCGCTTACACGATATAGTGTCTGCTTGATAGCAAGCACTTGTGAATCGCGTGCCGCCTGTTTTATAAAATCAACAACGGGCATAAATGTTTGATATGGGTGATGGAGCAGAATATCATGCTGTCTAATCTTTTCGAACAAATCGTCGCCTGATTCAATCTCTGGAACTGGCTGCGGCACAAACGGTTTGTTTCTGAGATGTTCAAATCCCTCAAGCCCATACATTTTCATTAGAAACGTCAGATCCAACGCGCCAGGAATCGTATAGATATCCCGTTCATCAATCAAAAGTTCTTTTTTAATAATCTCCAGCAGGCGTTCTTCTATCCCATCCTCAACTTCGAGGCGGATTGCCTGTCCCCACTGTCTTTTTTTGAGCTGTTTTTCAATCTCTTTTAAAAGATCCTCTGTATCCTCTTCTTCTAATGCAAAATCAGCGTTTCTCATAATGCGAAACGGATATACACACTCAATATTATAGTTTAGAAACAGTTTGTCCATATTCCGCTCAATAATCTGCTCTAACAAAATCACACGTTTGGTTCCTTGTTCTAACTCTGGAAGCTGTACAATACGCGGCAGCACGCTTGGAACCTGCACTGTTGCAAACTCCAGTTCTTTTTTCTCCGCGGATTTTTTATGGAACAAATGCCGTCTGCCTTTCTTTTCCTTTCTGGATACCAATGCGCCAAGATTCAGAGATTTGTTGCGTATCAGCGGGAATGGTCTGGAAGAATCCACTGCCATTGGTGTCAATACAGGATATACATTGTCCTGAAAATACCGGTCAACAAAAATGCAGTCTTCTTTTGTCAATTCCTCATGGTTTTCTATCACCATCAATCCATTTTGTGCCAGAAGCGGCAGCAAGGACCGATTGTATGTAGCATACTGCAAATCTACAAGCTCATGTGTAGCCTGATTGACTGCCTCAAGCTGTTCTGTCGGTGTCATTCCTGCAATGTCCTGCCGCGTATACCCCGCATTCACCATATCTTTGAGCGATGCCACGCGCACCATAAAAAACTCATCCAAGTTAGACGCTGTGATGCTCAAAAATTTAATACGTTCAAACAGCGGTATCGTTTTGTCTCTTGCCTCACCAAGCACACGGTTGTTGAAGGCAATCCAGCTCAGTTCCCTGTTATAATAATATTCCGGCTTGCTGTAATCTGTTTTACTGTTCTTATCGCCCATCCTGATCCCCCCATCTTTTATATATTGCTTTTTTTCTGTCTGAGCACCGGTTTGATATTAAATACTTCCTCAAAAAAAGTTGAGTGTCTGTCAAACAATCCAAACTCCAATGTCATATTTGCATTGGTCTCGACAGTCAGAACCATTTGATCGTTCTCATTTACAATTTTTAATTTCTCACTTTTTCCTTTGTGGCTTAAATCAAGCCCTTCTGCAAGCCTGATAATCGCTGTCAGCTTTGCAATTTTAAGATAGGATTCCTTGTCAAGCGACGGCATTCCCAAAATTGCAAAATAACCAAACCTCTCTGTAGAATATTTCACAATATTAGCTACAATCTCACGCTCTATATGAGAAAGTCCTATTATTTCCGTGACCATAATAATATTGTACGAGCTTTCTCCTACACTGGTAAAGCTGACATATCTGCCGCATTCACTAAGAATCGCCGCCAATTGCAGAAGCAGTCTGTCACGCTTTGTTAATCCCTGCCTTTTCTTCATATGGTCAAATATCGTCAGCGCTGTCAGCTCACGTCCGCGGGTACGATATTCAATTCCATGATACCGCTTGTTGATATCACGCGCACAGTCAAGAATGTCCTGTTCAAAATTATGGGAAACACCCTCCGCATTGGTAGGCTGTAAATTATTATGCTCGGCAAATTCATATGCCATACCATCACACAAACTTACGCCCGGAGCCCACAACATCTCAGCGCCCAAAACCTTTATCATGCACTTGAGCATCAACGCAGAAATATATAAAAGTGAAATATTCTCCTCTGCCAGTCCTAGGGACAATGCAATTTCCCTTGCTTTTTTCTTTTTCAGAGAATCCACAAAATCCATAAATGTTTTGACATCTACTTGTCCCTTTTTCTTTGTCTCAAGATAATTTCTTTGTACAATTAATGATACATAATCATCTACCAATATCACATTTTGTATCAATTTATTTCCAACAAACATTTCCCGGAAGCTTTCCAGATCATTACACAGTATTTCTTCCACAATGTCTTCTAATTGATAGCTGGGAAATGATACCCGTGTCAGCTCTTCCCTCATTCGAAGCACACCTGGCCTTATATTCTGAGAGGTCACAAGGCTGTCCTCGTCAAAAAGCGAAATCTGAACACTTCCCCCGCCAATATCAATAAAAGCAGTACTCTTTTCTATAATACTCTGAAAATCCTTTACACGCGATGCAACAGATTTATAATCCAAAAACCGTTGTTCTGAATTGCTAAGAACTTCTATTCGTATGCCTGTCTGTGTATGTATCTGGTCTAATAAAATATTCGAATTTTTAATCTCACGGATCGCGCTGGTTCCATATGCCTTATAACTATCCACTTTGTAGGACTGCATAATATCTGTAAATTCGCCCAATATTCTGCAGAGCTCGTCTACACGGTCACTGCTGATCTTTCCTGTAAAATAAGAATCCGATCCCAGCTCTATTCTATGCCTGATATGGTCGATTTCCTTTATGCCATTTTTGCTGGATATCTCATATATTTTCATTGCGAGTTCATAAGAACCTACATCAATTGCTGCAAATGTCTTATATGCCATAATCATACCTCATTTCCTGCAAAATATTTGTTATCTTGACCTGGATTCTAATAATTTCCAAGTATTTTCATATTTCGGGTTTCTTCCCGAAGTCCTCTGAGGGCATTGCGCACCGAAGCATCTGCAAGATTTCCCTCAAAATCAAGGAAAAACCTGTATTCCCAATTTCTTCCAGTCAATGGCCTTGACTCAACTTTTGTCATATTCAGTCCATTGTACATCAAATGCGACAATGCACGATAAAGTGCGCCGCTCTCATGGTCCAACTCAAAACACAAGCTGATTTTGGAAGCCTCCCTGGCAAATACTTTCTGGTTTGTAACAATAATAAAGCGTGTTGAATTTTCTTTTAAATCATTCACACCCTTCTCTAAAATTTCTAACCCATATATTTTAGCCGCCGTCTCACCTGCTATGGCCGCCTGTGTCTTGTCGCTGCTTCCTGCAACCTTCATTGCAGCAAACGCATTATTTTTCATACTAATCTGCTGCCAGCCTTTTTCAAGCAGATAGCGTGCGCTTTGCATGAGTGATTGCGGGTGCGAATACACGGTTTTGATATCATCTATCTTTGTTCCTGGCGCAGCCATCAAACAGTGCTCAATTTTGATAATCTGTTCCCCCACAATATAATTTTCAAATTCTACCAGCAAATCATAAATTTCACTGACAATGCCCGCAGATGAATTTTCGATTGGAAGCACTGCAAAATCAGCACTGCCTTCATCAATAGACAACATCGCATCCCGAAAAGTATCGACATTGAAACTATGCACTTCATCGCCAAAATATGTCATCATCGCCGCCTGGGAGTACGCTCCTTCCGCCCCTTGAAAAACAACTCTGCATTTTTTGCAGTCAATTGCTTCCATTTCCAGAAATGGAAGTCTTTCTGAACCGTTTTTCTGCTCCATAATCTGATATTGCAGTTTTCTGCTTGATGCCATAATCTGATCAAACAAGTCCTTGATTCCACGTGCATTCCATTCATTGTGAGTTAATTCGCTCACTGCCTTTAACTTTTGTTGTTCCCTCTCTTTGTCAAATACTCTCTTTCCTGTCTCTATTTTATATGCGGCAACCTGTCCGCATACATCCATTCTTTTTTCATAGAGCTCTACAATCTTGCGATCAATCTCGTCAAGCTCACCTCTTAGTACTGATAAGTCCATCTGATTGTCCTCCACTTACGTTTTATATGCATTTAGTATAACACACCCTATAAAGTTTGTAAAAAAATAATGTATAATTCTTTCATTTTTTGCATGAATTATTTATAATATATTCATAGCGGTCCAAGTTCAACGGGCTTTTATCTTTACATAATAATGATATTAAAGGAGGCACTTATAATGAAAAAAAAAATCATAACGGCTGTGTGTTTGTTGAGTGTACTTGCACTCTGCATCACTATTTTTGTAGTTTCCAGCATCCGCAGAAAAATTCCTGAAAATCCACCCGGAACCGTTGGCAATACTTCTGGAAATCTCTATAACAAAGGTCTTTTTTGTGAAAAAGATGGGTATGTATATTTTGCGAATGCTTATGATGGTTCCGCTCTTTACTCTATGCGCTCCGACGAAACGGATATGAAAAAACTGATTCCTACAGAAGTCACGAGCATCAATACAGATGGCAATTACCTATATTACTATCAAGCCAGTTCCGGCAGCGGAGAAGGTTTTGGCTATGTTGTAAGCTCTTCTGGAATCTTTCGTGTAAATATCAAAAACACAAAAAATTCCGCCTGTCTTGATCGTGTTTTGAGCAAATATGTTTTACTTGCTGACAACAGTGTATACTATACCTGCGCTGGTGATACTCTGTCATTGAAAAGAGTTTCTACAGATGGAAAAGATAAGGAAACACTCTTAGATCTTGATATTCTTCCAGTAAGTATACAAAACTCTCAGTTTTATTATATGAATAACCAGGACAATCTGCATCTGATGGTTCTTGATTTGAATACCAAAGCTACCCGTCAGGTTGCCACAGAAGATGTGTATATGCCTATCATCGAAGGAAATATGGTATACTGCATTGATATTCATGATGGATATTCTTTGATATCTTTGAATCTTTCAGACGGTACCAAAACGTTGCTTGACAATGCCAGAACCGATGTTTTGAATATAACAGACAGCCATATCTATTATCAGACTTCTGGTGACAATCCTCAGTTAAAACGCATCCGCAAAGATGGTTCTGATATGGAAGTTGTCGCTGATGGCACCTATACCAATATCAATACAACCTCACAAAATGTATACTTTACAAGATTTGGGTCTGATACGCCCATCTATAAAACGCCTGTATACGGTCCTGTAAATGTCACAACCTTCGATGCAGCCTCAAATGCAGCCTTGCAGCAGGCAATCAAAAAGAAATAAATATCTATTTTAACAAATTGTATAAGGTAAAGGAGAACAGGTTATGCTTATAGCATGAAAAAACATTGTATTCCTTTACCTTTTTTTAATATTCTACAAAACTTTATCAAATGTGGCATTACTGGATGGTGTATGGAAATTCTTTTTACAGCAATTGGCGCCATCAGACGGCGTGAACCTTCTATTATGGGGCAGACTTCTTTGTGGATGTTTCCCATCTATGGAAGCGCCGCGCTGTTCCGTCCCATATTTACCATGTTAAAGCACTGTCACATTCTGATTCGCGGCACCCTTTACGCACTGTCCATTTTTGGCGCAGAATATGCCAGTGGAAGGCTGTTAGCAAAACGGGATCTGTGCCCCTGGAATTATAACCGCTGTCACTGGCATGTAAATGGCTTGATTCGTATTGATTTTTTTCCGTTCTGGTTTGTAGCTGGCTTACTCTTTGAACATTTGCTGACGCAAAAAACAAATCAGTCTGAAGATTGTTCACCTGGCAGCAATTGTTGATACAGAGCTACTTGATCCTTAATACACTGCCATTGGTTTAAAGAATTTACAGTCACACAAATGTATTCTTTGCCATCTAAACCTATACCTAAGCTTGCCGCACAACTTCCTGCCTCTTCCACAAATCCGGTCTTGGCACAAAGCACTTCACCATGCGTATCCCTGTCCTCTATTCTTCTTAAAAATAAGTTGGACAAGTCAAGACCGTCCGGATGCTGTTCTGTCGGCGCTGTTGTATATCGGTGCGCAGAAAGTACTTCCCGACAAAAACTATTGTCATACGCTGCTTTTAGTATTACCCCAATATCATAGGCTGTGCTATAATGATTATCATCATAAATTCCAACGCAGTTTGTAAAATGTGTTGTCTTTGAAAGACCCATTTCCTCAAGCTTTTGATTCATCAATTCTACAAACGCATCCTGTGAACCTGCCACATAGATAGCAAGCCCCAGTGCTGCATCTGCTCCTGACGGAAGAACAGTACCATAAAAAAGATCCCGCACAGAAACCTTTTCTCCCACTTCAAATCCCGCAACACTACACTCGTTCGAAAAACTATAATCCGCGATATCCCTTGTGATCTCAACCATATCATCCGGATTTGTAATATGTTCTGCTGCCACCAAAATAGTGAGAATCTTTGTCATAGATGCAGGACTTATCCGTGCGCCCGCGTCTCTCTGTGCCATAATTCTTCCCTCAGCAATATCAATAAATACTCCATTTTTGCTGACTACCGCATCGTTCAATGGCTGCGTCAGGTCATCAGCGGTTGCAGAAAGAAGGGGCAGGTCATTCCTCCCCCCTAATGTCTGAACGCGTAAAGAACTTATGTACGCTAACTGCGCTGCAATACTCTCCGCTGCTGCGTTTCCAAAAAAACAGCCTGCAATGTTGATATGATTGTATCCTATCGCATTCCCCTTTTTCTTTTCCTGCTCATTTTCCTCTGTCGATATCTCTGCATTTGCGCTCTCGTCGGAAACATTGTTCTGTTTTTTTGTCTCATGCTTATCGAAAAGCTTTTTTATTTCTACCCCTGCAAGAAACGCGCAGATTACTAATATAACTGCGCCTGGTATAAAAAAACGCCGTATCAGCTCCTGACGCTTTTTTCTGCGCTTCATTTCCTGCAGTCTCTTTTTTCGCCGTGCAGCCCGTTCAATATCAAATTTATCAGTATTGTCCGGCTCTTGTTCTGTCGTGTCGTATTGGCTTATCAAGCTTTCTGTATTTTGCTGTGTGTTCTTGTCTGTTTCATATGCACTTTTAACTGACGCGTTGTTTTCTTCATAAAAATCTATAAATTCCAGTTCCTCTATGTTATCGTTCTTTCTTTCCATGCGAAAAATACTCTCCTTAAGTCAAGGAAACGCCGGATAGTACCCTATTGCTCAAAATCATCCGGCTCCGCCGCACCGATGTCAAGTGTATTGAGCGTGCGGCGCCTCATTCTGTCACTCTCAGATTTTTCTAATATAAACTGCTTTACTGCCTTAGCATTTTTGATATGCTGTATCATCAGAATCGGACTTGTCACATCCCCTGTGTGACACACGATCGTCCCAAGACCAAACATCCTTTCAAACAAAGAACTTTTTAATGTTACATCTTGTACTTTGTACAGATAGCAGTCATTCTCTTCCCTGTTGAAAAATCCTGTGTTCACTGTGATTACATCTTCTTTTATCGTATATACTGTAAACGTAAATGGGAGTCCAAAAAATACCCATCTCTTTCGTTCTTTAAATTCCATATTAATCCCCCATGCCGCCTTTGTCGGTTTCAATAAACAGTATGAAATGAACTATTTCTTAGAATGTGCCTTTTGCTGCCTTCTCACTCTAAAACTTTCTGTGATGTACAGTATATCATGTGTTTCCTCTGATGTGCAAGCAATTTTTCGCATGGCTTTTGATTCAAGCAATCCGCTTCACGGCATGAGCGCCGTATTCCAAACATATCATTTTAATTCTTTTTTATATGAAAACGCTCTTTCCAATGGTTTCGAAATTCCCTTGGAGTCATATGAAACTGTTTTCGAAATACGCGGTTAAACGTCCTCTGACTCTCAAATCCTGCCTCCATACAAATATCTGTAATGGTACGATTGGTATATTCCAAAAGCGTACAGGCATAGTCAAGTCGCATCTCATTGATATATTTGATAAAATTGGTATGAAACGTGTTTGAAAATAAACGGGATAATACATATTTGCTGACTCCAAGATCAGAAGCCATCTGAGACAATGAAAAGTCCTCCTTGAAATGCTCCGCTATATAACATACTGACTGATACACAAAACCAGAACCCTCCATAGTTCCTCTCTCCGCCAATTCCAGATAGGGTAAACTCTTTGCCAAAAGAATCTGCAAATATGCCTGTTCTGCAATGAAATCCTCCTGCTGTGTCTTTGCAAGGAACTGGATTGCATATATTATCTCTTCCGATACTTGTTCTCTAGGAATCACTGGACTTTCTGGATAATATTTCTGCAGCTTTTCTGCAAAGGAACCACAGATGGACGGCGCTGCAAGAATAAAACAAGCCTCATTGATATCCTTTGAAAAAACCTGATAGTGATGAATCATATTGGGAAACGCTATCGCGAAATCCCCTTCTTCCATATGCCATAATTCTTGTCCAAGTCCAAATTCCAGCGATCCTTTTGTAATATAAACAAGCTCTACAGCATGATGCAAATGTGGCGGAATATGACGGGCTTCCCGATATACAACGCTTACGTTGTGGTTTATTGCTTCATATACTGGATACATACTGCTTTCCCCTTTCTTGACGAAACACATTATCTTTGCAACAATTGGCTACTTTTTGTTTTCATTTGGCACGTAATTCTCTATTCATTGTTCTAAAATGAACTTGTAAAACAAAGAAAGGAGGAATCGAAAATGAACAAAATGAAAAATTTTATCAATGCACTTTTAATCTTTTACGCAGATTTTTTCAACCATGTTTATCATGCATAATCTGTTCTGTGCGCTCGCAGTATCAAGCGCAAAAAACTCCAAACGTACATTATTGTATCGTGACAAAAATAAGCATTACCCCACGACACAAGGCAATGCTTATATTTTGTAAACTTGACTATTTACTTTGCTGCATTAGCTTCTTGTTGGCATCCTCCACATTCATTTTTGAAAGCACAATTGTAATCACAATGCTTATCAACATCGGAAGCCAGAGATACATAAAATGCAGCATCCTGATACAGGATTCTGGCTGTACAGCGGCCATTCCATCAAAACCACTTGCCGCCAGCATCCACCCTGCTATCGCAGTGCCAAGACCGCCACCAAGCTTCACACCCAATGAGGTGCAAGAATACATCGCTCCGTCCACCCGTTTGTTCTTCGTCAGGTATGTATACTCAGAACAGGACGCAATGACCGCATTCATATCTCCCTGCCATGGTCCTTGTCCCAAAGCTGCAATCCATGTAAATAACAGCATCATTGGAACATTTCCCAAATATCCTGCCAAAATTACCATTGCTCGTCCAAATGTCCCCAGCATATAACCCCTGAGATTCAGTTTATACATTCCGTTCCACCGCGCAACCAATGTTGGCGTTAATACCAGTGCAAAAATAAGCGGAATATTGACTGCCCATGAAAAAACACCAAACAAATTCTCATTTTTCAAAACATAGGTCATATAGTACAAGCCCATATTAATCATCGCTGTATAAACCTGCTGCAAAATATACACACCACAGATCATCAGATAAAATTTATTGGATATCAACAGCTTAGCCGCTTGAATTAAACCATATTTTTCTTTCTGCGCAATCGTTATATTTGCTGTTTCTTCCTGTAATTCTTCTTCTTTCAATTCTTTTACAGAAAATACTGAAATTGTATTGACAATCAAACCAATCACCGCGTAAATAATCGCAACCGTGCGCCATCCAGATGCGCCCCCTCCAAAAGTTGACACCGCCTTCACTGTAATAGACTGAATCAGCAGACTTGTCGCAAAGGCAAAAATAAATCGAAATGACCCCATCTGCACACGTTCTTTGCTGTTTTTTGTCACCAGAGCCGTAAGTGCCGAATATGCAATATTATTGGCAGTATAAAACACCGCGTTCAACATTGTATAGGCAACAAAGAACCATGCATACTGTGCTGTTTTTCCCATGTTGACAGGTATCATAAAAATTGCTGCCAATGTGATTGCACAGCCAATATATGCAAAAAGCATCCATGGTCTTGCTTTTCCAAGCCTGCTTTTTGTTTTGTCAATCATGGCGCCAAAAAACACGTCTGTCACACCGTCAAAAAATTTAGACGCTGCAATCAATGCGCCGACAACTCCGGCATTTAACCCGACTGTATTGGTCAGATAAATCATCACAAAGGAAGACAAAAACGCATATACCACATTACCTGCTATATCTCCTGAACCATAACCTACCATATTATACCACTTCAAATATTTTTTCTCTTGCATCGGTATCCTCCTATTTCTTGTAAAATTCCTCTTTTACATTTTCCTGCGTTTTATTTATAGTCGCCGCGCGACGGCTCTAACTTCATTTGAAAACGAAACTTTTCTGCATTTAACTGATATTTGTCCATTACCTGTGGCCCACAGCTATTCGATCCAATTCCGTTTTGTCCATAATCAAGACACAGCACAATACTGTCTGAAGGAACAAGTTCATAATGATGCGCCTTGTTTTCCAATTCCTCCTGTGTATATACAGAAGCCTGAAAAGAAAAGGTTTGATCAGAGAACGCCGCCAACCCAAATGCATTATTTTCTACTGTCACATAATCACAATCTATATGGCTTCCATTCTCCTGCGGCCGAATATAATCTTCATGCAGCTCTGCCACCTTTGCACTGTACTTTCCATGACTGGATGCCCTGTGTTTATCTGGATAGCTTTCAAATGGTCCCATTCCATAGTATGTTAAATTCTCCATGTCCTGTTTCAAGAACAAGCGAATGCCAAAACGTGGCAGCGGTGGAAATTCCATATTACGTGATGCCACAATTTCAAAGAAAATCCCGCCATATCCATCAATTTTCCAAACAGCCTCCAAATCAAGCATACGTTGCACCGAAGGCGCCGAAACAGACATCCTACTGCGAATTGTCAGTGAATCTTCTGTTCGCTGCATTGTTGTATCATAAGCTCTTGTATCCGCACGATGATATTGCGCACGTTTCCACTCCTGTTTTAGATACATATCATTGTCCGTTGGCGCACGCCAAATATTGATTTCCATTGGGCGGTTCAAATACTCCCATCCTTCGTAAACAATCTGAACAAATGTTCCTTTTCGTTTGTCATAAGTATATCGGAAATTCTTTCCTTGGCAATAAATGAACGTATCTGTTTCTTCAATCGTTTCCAATCCTACTGATTTCTTTAAAGGATTGAGCCAATTCGCCACCATCTGATTGCGATCATCTTTTGTCTGAAGCAAAATCTCATCAAATCCTAACAGATGTCCTTCTGGCAACAAAAATGTCTCTTTTCGCAAATGATAAAATAATTTCAAATAGGAACGCCCACATTCTGGTGCTGTAATTTGCAAGAATATACTTTTTGTTTCCTTTGGTTTAACAGAACAGGCTGAAACAATTCCTGACTCTATACAGGTACCATCACATTCCACCCTATATCGAATCTCCAAATAGGAAGCCAAATCCATAAAGTCCAGATAATTTTTGATTTTGAGTTCTCCTGTATTCTGGTCAAACGAAACCACTCTGACAGGGCGATGTACATTTTTATATTCCAGAAGCCCTGTATGCGGTGTGCGGTCTGGGTATACCAAACCATCCATACAAAAATTGCCATCGTGAATCACTTCCCCATGATCACCGCCATAAAAATAGCGCGTTTTTCCCTCTGATGTTTTTCCGTGCGCAACCGCATGGTCGCACCACTCCCAGACAAAACCTCCGCACAAAAGATCATGTTGCGAAAACAATTCAAAATAATCTTCAAAATCACCTGGACCATTTCCCATAGAATGGCAGTACTCGCATAGCAAAAGTGGTTTATCTGGGTCATTTTGTAAATATTGTTTTACCTCTTCTATCGTTGGGTACATTCTGCTGTACAAATCAAGGTTTGAAAAATCATATGTTCGCCTTTTTTTTCGATACCTAGCGCTTTCATAGTGTGTCAATCGCCCTGCGTCAAATTCCTTCGTCCATTGCAGCGCTTTCTCAAAATTACAGCCATATGCACTTTCATTTCCCATTGACCAGATAATGACACACGGACGGTTTTTGTCCCTATGCACACAACGTTTTATGCGATCCATAATTGCTGCTTCCCATGCTGGATTATCTGCAATTGATTCATTCCAGTGGTTAAATTTATTTTCATCACTATTATCCTGATAAAACAATTCCACTGGACCATGGCTTTCGATATCTGCTTCATCAATTACCATAAAACCATACTTATCGCACAATTGATAAAACACAGGGGCATTTGGATAATGGCTTGTTCTTATTGCATTGAAATTGTGCTGTTTCATCAGCATCAAATCCTGCTCCATTTGCTCCATGCTGATTGTGTATCCTGTAACAGGATCGGAATCATGACGATTGACACCGCGAAATTTAATTTTTTCTCCATTGAACATAACAATCTGATCCAAAATTTCAATATTTCGCAGCCCTACCTGCTCAACAATTGTTTCTGTTGCTGTCTCAATGACTAATGTATATAAATAGGGATGTTCTGTATTCCACAGTATAGGATTTGCAATTTTTAAGGAACTATAGATTGATTTTTCTGGTCTTACTGCATCAAATACACCAATATTCACCGTATCAATCATTTTGTTATTTGCATCAAAAATCGTAAGCGATGTTGGTATCACTTCATTAAAATATTGTAGTTGTATAATGACTCTTGCCATCTCATTTGTAATTGTTGTCCTGATAAAATAATCCCGAACCGCCTGTGTGGGGCGTTTCAAAAGATACACATCACGAAAAATCCCACTCATGCGAAATTTATCCTGATCTTCTAAATAACTTCCATCACACCATTTCAGTACAAGAACTGCAAGCCTGTTTTCTCCCTCTGCGATTGCATCTGTGACATCAAATTCACTTGTCCCATGGGATACCTGGCTATATCCAATATAAATACCATTCAGCCAGACATAAAAGCAGGAATCAACACCTTCAAAATTCAAATAAGCTTTTGGCGCATTGGTATCTTTTTGATAAAAAAACGTATGTACGTATGCTCCGCAAGGATTGTCTTGTGGAACATATGGCGGATCAAACGGAAATGGATATCGAATATTGGTGTATTGATGCGAATCATATCCTGCCATTTGCCAAACACCCGGCACATTTATTAAATCATAGGAAGTCACATCATAATCAAGTTCATAAAATGTATCATTTAATTCATAAATACTTTCGTAATAGCGAAAACGCCATTTCCCATTTAGCATCTGTATGCGGTCAGATGCATTACGGTCTGCAAGAATGTCCATGTACTTTGATGCAGGAATATAATATGCCCTTTCCGGCATTGTATTTTCATGCAGAACATTCAGATTTTCATAGTGTCGCGGTACTATCATCTCAATCTCCTCCTATTCTAAGTCTCGCAGCCACCCTTCTGCTGAGATGTTTGCAGAGGGGGACTGCTGTTTTTCATTATAATGGGGTATTTTTTGCTGCACTTTGTTGTAAATGATTGGTTGCAAAAATCAATTGAAATACATGTATTTTCCGCGACGGCCGTCTCGCTTCATTGATATACTCATTATATTTTTTTTGCAAAAAAACGTCCATAAACTACATTGGACAAAACATACACAAAATGATACACATTCATTTTTTTCTTGAAAGCTTTCTACAGATGTGCTATGATATCAAAAGTATCTGTTTGTGATAAGAGGAGGAATTTGGAATGATTCATTTGAAAGCAAAGAAAATGAACTTTTTGTATGATTTTATTTCTTATTTCTATTCTTATTTTCAGACAATTTATTTTCAGATATATCATTTTATATAAGAGAATTTATTTCTCTTTTTTTGTGCACAAAACTGTGCAGAGGGATAAGCTGTTCCCACTCAATCCATTATCATATGTATTCCCGAAGCCTTTTGGGGCAGATATTGTGAGAATACATTCATAAACTTAGGAGGATTTCTATGAGACATTTAATGCGACCTTTGGATTTCTCTGTCGAGGAGCTGGACAAACTCTTTACGCTTGCGGAAGATATTGAGAAAAACCCCGAAAAATACGCCCATGCCTGTGAGGGCAAAAAATTAGCCACTTGTTTTTACGAGCCAAGTACTCGTACCCGTTTAAGTTTTGAAGCTGCCATGCTCAACCTTGGTGGAAACGTACTAGGCTTTTCCGATGCCAATTCTTCTTCTGCTGCCAAGGGCGAAAGCGTATCTGATACAATCCGTGTTATTTCGTGTTTTGCTGATATCTGCGCAATCCGTCATCCCAAAGAGGGCGCTCCGATGGTTGCTGCTTCACATTCTTCCATTCCTGTCATCAACGCAGGTGATGGCGGTCATCAGCATCCAACCCAGACCCTTACGGACCTTTTGACAATACGTGCTATCAAAGGACGCCTTGGCAATTTTACCATTGGCCTTTGCGGCGATTTAAAATTTGGACGAACCGTTCATTCGCTCATCAATGCACTGGTACGGTATGAGCAAATTCAGTTTGTATTTATTTCCCCTGAAGAACTCACGGTGCCCGACTATATTATTGAAATGCTTCGGGAAAATAATATTCCATTTCGTGAAGTGAGAAAACTTGAAGATATTATGCCAGAGCTTGACATTTTGTATATGACGCGTGTTCAAAAGGAACGATTCTTTAATGAGGAAGATTATGTTCGTTTAAAAGATTATTATATTCTTGACCGCGAAAAAATGAATGATGCAAAACCGGACATGATTGTGCTTCATCCGCTTCCGCGCGTAAACGAAATTTCAGTCGAAATTGATAATGATCCGCGTGCTGTGTACTTCCGCCAGGTACAATATGGAGTATATGTGCGCATGGCATTATTGTTAACCCTATTGGAAATCGAAGGAAAAGAAAAGGAGAATGTCTGATAATGTTAAATGTAGGAAAAATTGAAGAAGGATTTGTTCTTGATCATATTAAGGCAGGAAAAAGCCTAAGCATCTATAAACATCTTGGATTGGACAGACTTGACTGTACAGTAGCTATCATAAAAAACGCACGAAGCGGCAAAATGGGTAAAAAAGATATCCTGAAAGTAGAATGTGATATCAATACATTAAATCTTGATATTCTTGGCTTTATTGACCATAATATCACAGTCAATGTCATAAAGAATTCAGAAATTGTTGAAAAACGGACCCTAAAACTTCCAAAAGAAATTAAAAATGTACTAAAGTGCAAAAACCCGCGGTGTATTACTTCTATTGAACAGGAACTTCCTCACGTTTTCGTTCTGACAGATCCCCAAAAGGAAATCTATCGCTGCCAATACTGTGAGGAAAAATACGGAAACAAAGACTTCACAATCAAATAAGGGAAAAAATTGAGCGCGCCGGCGCTCAATTTTTTTACATAAAGTTCAAGATTTCATTTTTGGGCTTCTTGGCTGGTACAACGCAAATGCCATGAAGAACTGGCCCTTCTCCATTATAGTCTTTCCAAAACTCATTATGGACTGTCGCTGTCACTTCAACCCAATCCTTATTACTCAGTTCACTGCATTTTTCATATTTGCAGGCGTAACCCAAAAACGCCATATCATCTGCACAACAAGTCATTGCCATTCTTCCAGGCACAAAATATTCATCATGACTGCCTTCTGGCTTTAATACCATCGCCTTGAATTGAATTGTCTTGCCAACATATCTACTCAGATTGTCCATCGCATCCAGATAAAAGATACCATAACCATAATCGTCTAATTTCAGCATATCACTGCTCAAATCATATGGCAAGTCCTCCTCAAATATCTGGTTTATCTCTCCATTTTTATCTTCAAAGACAATTTCTGCTTGTGGATTGACCGCCTTTACATTTCTTTTGAAACTGCTGAGCTGCTCCATCATTCCATCACATCGGTTAAAGATTATCAGCTCTGACTTTCTAAGCATCTCCGCCAGAAGTGAACGCATATTGGTATAATAATTTTGGAAGGTCGATGCATCTATTGTCGTAATCTGTTGTTCAAGCTGCCAATGCCAAGGAAGCTTAAAGTTTTTGAAATTCCACATACCATTGTATTCTATAATAACCCGTTCTGGTTTGTAGCGCTTGTCAAGCTCTATAAGCTTGGCCGGCACCATTTGGCTTTCCTCATCTACCACTTCTACAATCGTATGGCTTTTTTTCAAAATTTCTTCATCATACTCTGTCTCTCCTTCCTCACAGAGTATCAGAAGCGTTGTCCCCCTTATCTGAAAATAAGGCTGTGAAAGCGTAAACAAAATAAATTCTGTTTTGCCGCTCTCCAAAAATCCATTAATGATAAATACTGGTTTCATAGTTAACCCCATTTCTGCGCTGCTTTTTGCGCATATCGAGTTTGTGGCAAGCAACGCGCAGACACAAATCTCGCGATTGAAAATTTTAATTTTCAATCTTAACCCCCATTTGGCTGCAGCCTGCAAGTTTGTGATTTACACAAATTATTCTCTTAACCGCAAAGCGTTATGATTTGCGGAACAATTCGGCCAAGTTCTCCTCATTTAGTCCAGAACCAATCACGCAAATCTTTCCTGTTACTTCCGCTGAGCCTGCGCGTACATTACTCTCTCCTGGCACATAATCAAAGTTTATCCAGGTACCATTCCCCGCGGATACCATTCCCTTTGCACGAAGAACAGCACCATATTTCTTTTCGTCCTCAAGTTCTTCCAAAATCTTTTCAATCTCTGCTTCTGAATAAACATTCGGTGTTTCAAGCCCCCAGCTTGTAAAAACATCATCTGCATGATGGTGATGATGATCATGACAACCACAAGTACATGCTTCGCCATGATCGTGGTGATGTTCATGATCGTGATGTTCGTGATCATGATGATGTTCATGGTCGTGGTGATGCTCATGATCGTGATGATGTTCATGGTCGTGATGATGCTCATGATCATGATGATGTTCGTGATCATGATGCTCATGGTCATTATGTTCATGATGATGTGCCGCCACTTCTGCCATAAGTTCTGCTTCTAAATCTTTGGCATTTTCTATTGTCTCAAGTATTTTGTTCCCATCCAGTTCCTCCCAAGGTGTTGTGATAACCGTAGCTTTATCATTATGTTCGCGAATGATTGCAAGCGCAGCACTTAATTTCTTTTCGCTAATATCAGAGGTCCTGCTAAGAATAATTGTCCCTGCATGTGCAATCTGATTCAAAAAGAATTCTCCAAAATTCTTTGCGTACATTTTGCACTTGTTTGCGTCAACCACTGCCACCGCACTATTCAATTGGATTTGGGTATCTGTATCAACATTTTGCACCGCCTTCATCACATCTGAAAGCTTTCCTACGCCAGACGGCTCTATCAAAATTCTTTCCGGCTGGTATGTTTCTATTACTTCCTTAAGTGAAGCTCCAAAATCGCCCACCAAAGAACAGCAAATACAGCCTGAATTCATCTCTTTGATCTCTACACCAGCCTCTTTTAGAAAACCGCCATCAATGCCGATTTCTCCAAATTCATTCTCAATCAACACCACCTTCGAAGCATCGAGTGCTTCCTGCAACAGTTTCTTAATCAATGTTGTTTTTCCAGCGCCCAAAAATCCTGAAAAAATATCTATCTTTGTCATCTTTAACCTCCCTTTTTAAGAACTTATGTTTGTAGTTTCACTTGCGAGAATCCATACCATTGAACATTAATATCTAATTTTTTATCTTAACACAAATATATGTTTTTTTCCACACTACAGGTATAAAATTTTCCTAAACATGTAACAGGAATCCGAAGGCTGAATCATTACCTAAACATTTTTCCTTGCTACTTAATTTCTTTTGTGACATCTGTATGCCATTCTAAATCAATTGCTGCTATTTTTTCATAATTGTCTGTTCCTTCACCGTTTCTAAGAAATACATTTTTTATTCCTGCCTGTATTATCATACGCGCACATAACGGACACGGCCTTGCTTTGTGCACAGACAAATCTACAGGATTCACTCCCGCAAGGTACAAATCCGCTCCAAGCGTCTGTTCCCTGGAACAATTCAACAGCGCATTCGCCTCCGCATGAACAGCTCTGCAAAGCGCATAGCCTTCTCCCTGATGCATATCAAGCTTAATTCGTGGACACTCCCCTACATCACAGCAATTCTCCAGTCCTCTTGGCGAGCCATTATACCCCGTAGAAATCACCGCATCATCTTTCACAATGACCGCCCCATATTTTCGCTTGATGCAAGTACTTCTATATGCAAAATTCTCCGCACAATTTAAATAAGCATCTATTTTTGAAATTCTTTTGTTCTCCTCTGGCTTTACCAATGTTTCTTACCCCGCTATTTTTCTGTCACTATTTCATACTCCGATGCAATCAGTACAGGAGGAATGCTATAAGTGACCTCTGCCTCCTTCTTCTCGGAGCCATCTGGCACCGCTCCTCCAGAAATCATCCCAACAAACTGTCCAGTCTTATCAAACACTCCGCCGCCTGACATCCCTGCTCTTGAAAAACATTCTGTCTCAAGTATATTGGTATTGAACAATGGCACAAAGTCCAGTCCCTTAATTGTACCCACCGAGAAATTGGGGGTCTTTTTATCAAGAACTGCGCCAATCTGTATGATTTTTATCCCTGAAAACTGTGCTGCAAATGTGCTTTTTTCAGATTGTGTCTCTGACGGATAGAAAAAAGGAACTGCTTCATAAATATCCCGCAGAATTTTATTGGTAATGACTTCTTTTTGTATTTTCAAAAAGCCAATATCATATTGTTGAGAATATCCCAATATCCGAGCAGTTACAGATTCATTGTTATAAAAAACCACTTCTGCCTCCACATCTTTCATAAGCAAATGCCTGTTGGATACAATAACGATACCATTATCCTCTATTTTCCATATAATACCGCTTCCTGCTGCATCTTTTGCCGCCACCTTTACAACACTTCGTCTTGCCAGCTGATACGCTATCTGCATCATCATGTCCTCCATTCTAAGTCCGTATTGACCTGCTGCATTGAATCCAGCCAGTTCTGCAGTTTTTGCTGCGACCGCATCTGATACACAGGATATCACAACAAAATCATTTTGAGCACCTAGTATCTTTATTGCCAATGCACATAGAATTATTCCAGCCGCAGCCTGTATTCTCAAAGTTCTGTTTATCGTCTTTTTCATTGTAGTGCTCCATGCCGCCTGTTTCGTTCAATCTATTTCTTCCCTATTATAGGAAATCTGGCATAGATAGTCAACTGTGCTGTCTGTCAAAAAAATCCGGCACAGCCGTAGACTATGCCGGAATCATCCGTTCTTTCTTTTGTTCAATTCAAATTCTTATCTTGCAACAATCCCGTATGTACCAACACCTGATGTAACTTCAAATGTAACCGTTTTGTCACTGTTATCTAAGTCGTCAAGAACTGTAACAACTCCATCTGCCTCTACACGAACGATAGAATAAGTCTTTGTCTTGTCAGCAGTCTTTGGAAGACCAGCCTTAACAGTTACTGTACCCTCTGAAACGCCAATCCACTTGCCATCTTCCTTAGCACCTAGCTCAATATAAAGAGAGGCAACAGTTGTTGCACCAAGCTCCTGTACCGATGCATCCAGACATGTAAATGCTTCTGGGCTTGATTCTTCTTCTGCATCATAGAAAACAACTGTAGGTCTCTGTCCTGCTGTCAGGCCAAGCGTTGTCATGACATCTTCATATGGTGTTAAAACTGCTGTTCCACGAACACAGTCTGCTGAATAATCACCAGCTACTGTTGTCATGTTTTCATCACCAGCTACCAAAACATTCTCGTTTGCATGCTTAAGTGTTGGATATGCGTCTGCTGCGCATACTGTCATTGCGGATGCCATCATCATTGTTGCTGCCATTGATGCTGCTAAAAACTTCTTGAATTTCATGTTATAAATCCTCCTAATATTCTCGGAGCTTTTCCCCACTCCTTTTGTTGCCAGTTTTATCCATTTGTACTGGCACTTTCTATTATAGTCCTTTATACAGAAAATTCAATAGAAATTTATAAATTTTTGTTTGTTTTGTTATTTGCAACCGCAGCGATAAGCCGGGTTCTGTCGGTACCGCTATTGCGGTACGAATGATCATCTATCTAGGACTGTTGTTACCAGCAGCCTCAAGCGACCTACCTGGAAACAGGCCGGGCAAGCCTATTGTTCCCTGTTTGGTCTTGCTTCGGATGGGGTTTACATGTGCCCTCTTCGTTACCTCAGAGGCGGTAGTCTCTTACACTGCCTTTCCACCCTTACCAAAAGTTCCTAAACGGATGCTTATTGGCGGTTTATTTCTGTTGCACTGGCCTTGGAGTCGCCTCCACCGGACGTTATCCGGCATCCTGCCCTGTGAAGCCCGGACTTTCCTCACCTCATTACATTTTATTTTGTAATAAGCCGCGATCATTTACTGCAGTTGCGGTATTATTATATAATAAAATCACTGCTTTTTCAATAACTTTTTATACCCTAAAACAGCTACCGCCCACAAATTCCCTTACAATCGAATTCTTGGGAAGCTCCTCTGTGCTGACACCCAAAAAATAACTCAAAAACTTCAAAAGCCGCACTGCCTCAAAATACTCTGGCTCTCCTGGAACAATATTATAAAGCAAAGGCTCCGCATACTGTTTCAGCACCGCAAGCTCATAGATCAGCGCAGAATTAAACATGGAATCCGCACTTTCCTGAAATGGAAATATATTCTCTGTCTCTCCTCTTCGCACAGACGGCCACATTTGTATGGTACGCTTCGCACTTGCCCCTCTGGTTCTTGCATCTCTGACAATGCGCCTTAACAACCTGCCGTCTGTTGTTGGTATTCGGTTATGTTCATCTATATTCAACGTCGTAAGCGCACTGATATAAATCTTATATTTGCTCTCTGCTGGAAGCGCGTAGGACATTTTATCATTCAGTCCATGGATTCCTTCTATTACAAGGATATCGTCCGGTCCAAGCTGTTTATAATCTCCTTTGTACTCCCGTTTTCCTGTTACAAAGTTAAAGGTTGGAAGTTCTATTCGCTCTCCTGCCAAAAGCGCGCACATATCATCATTAAATAATTTGGTATCAATCGCCTCAAGACATTCAAAATCATAGTCGCCATTTGGCTGTTTTGGTGTTTTTTCCCGATCCACAAAGTAATCATCTACACCAATTGGGTGTGGTGTCAGACCATGTGTCCGAAGCTGTACAGACAATCTGTGTGAAAAAGAGGTTTTTCCTGATGAAGAAGGCCCTGCAATCATTACAAATTTGACTTTTCCACGCGATACAATCTCCGATGCTATCTCACTGATTCTGCGTTCCTGCAATGCCTCCTGCACAAGAACAAGCTCATTAAAACGGCCCTTACGTATCTGATCGTTTAAATCGCTTACCGTATCCACTCCCAGCTTTTCACCCCAGTCTGAAGAAATCTCCATCGAATGAAACAGCTTTGGAAGCGGTTTGAATTCCTCAAGAACTGTTGGATTTTCTTTTTCAGGAAGAATCAGTACAAGTCCTGATTCGTATTTTTGAAGATCGAAATATTTCACATACCCTGTACTTGGAAGCATGAAACCATAGTAATAATCATAATATCCATCAAGATTATATACATTGACACTAGAACTTCCTCTGTATTTAAACAAACGTACTTTGTCTGTCATCTTCTGCTCTGCAAAAATGACATTTGCTTCATCAAGCGGCATCGACTTTTTTATGATGCGGATATCCTTTCTTACATATTCCCACATCTTAGCCTTAATTTTCTCTATAAGCTCATCTGTTATTTCAAAATCACCCTTTTTGGAACAGTAATAGCCATTTCCAATCGCAAATTCCATTTTTATCTGTTCAATCTTGTCAGTGCCTACCACCTCATTGATTGCTTTCATCAGAATAATTGTCGCAGTACGATTATACGTTTTGTTTCCCGTATCGTCTGCAAGCGTCAAAAATTCTACTGTACAATCCATATCAACCTTCTTGAACAGCTCCATGATTTTTCCGTTTCGAACTGCAAGCGCAATCTGATGTGGATAATCCTTTTGATATACTCCTGCAATCTCGCCAAATGTTATCCCCACAGGGTATTGCCGCATCTTTCCATTGACTGTTATCTGGAAACTTTGCCTTTTGTTACAATCTCTATCCATTTCCCAGTGCCCCTTTCTTATCTGTCTTCAGATTATTATATGCTTTTAAATCACTGCAAAAGGCTCTTTTATCTCTGTTTTGTATATACAAAGTTCAGGCAGCTCCCTTTTCATAAAATCTTCCATATAAGAAATAAATATTTTTTCTATCCCGTAATGGCCTGCATCAATTATGGTAAGTCCCTGTGCAACTGCATCAATCCCCTCATGGTGATCAATATCCCCCGTTATCATGACATCTGCACCTGCATTGACTGCATTCTTTATGTAACTGCCGCCTGAGCCAGGCATCACTGCTGCCACTTCAACAATATCTCCCATATCGCCAAAAACTCTGACATTGGGTACATGGAACCTTGCTTTTACAAACGCTGCAAGATCTGCCACGCTCACACGTTTCGGAAGCTTTCCTACTCTGCCGCAGCCTTCCTTAGAGATATCATCTTCATATGTAACACACAATACTTCCCGCTCACAAATCGAAAGCTCATCTGCCGCTGCATCTGCCATTCCCATCACATCAAAATTTGTATGCATTGCGTAATAACAAATATCATTTCTAATAAGCTGATAAACACGCCGTCCTATAAAATCGTCTGTATTAATTCTGTCAAGCTTCTTAAAAATAAGCGGATGGTGTGTAAGCAGCAAATCTGCACCAAGGTTTACAGCCTCCTCTATCACATCCTCTGTGGCATCGAGTGCAATATAAACGGTCTCCACTTCCTTATCACGTCTGCCTGCCAGCAAACCAATATTATCCCATTCCTCAGCGAAAGTTGTTGGGGAAAGAGATTCTAGCTTCTCGATTATTTCGTAACATTTCATTCTGATAATCACGCCTTTCACACCTACAGTACCATTCCTGTTATAATTACATTCTGCATGGATACTATAGGAACTAATCTGTGCAAAATTTTATTTTTATTTAATCGAGCAGGGTAGGTTACTTCCCCTGCTCGCTGCGCGCCCCATGCGCCGCCTTAGCGGCATAATTACTTTACTTGGGGCTGTGCATAAAAAGTCCTGTTTAAAAATAATGATATAGACAAAATACAATATCGCTGAGTTTTTCCTCAAGTTCTTCCAATCGCTGCTGTTGCCTTTGTGTTGTGTGTCCTTGACGCAATAGACTTTCTCTGATGCCGCCAAAGGTTTTCTTCTGATTTAACAAATATTGCCTTAATATTGGATGGGCCATTTCCAAAAGGCATGGGCCGTATGTATCCTGGACTCTGGTTCGGCGCTTCACTTCACACTTTGATGTTTCAGAAACCGCAAACGGCTGTCTATAAGCCGGAATTCCATTTACATAAAAACCACTTTTTCTGCATTTCTGTTCCAGGTTCCCGCCTAGCTGTCTTTCGTGCCTTCCAAAAGCACCAGGCAGCGCACGCATCATAGGATAATATTTTCCGTCCTCATACACAATATCCTCTTTGTCTATCAAAAACCCATGCTCTCTCAGATAGCTTCTCACTTCATTTAGTTCAGACTGTGGCTGCAGGATAACCTGACTCATTTCTCTGATCAATTCTTTTCCCTGCTCAAGGATTGATATCACCAGTTTTCCGCCCATACCAGCACAGATTATTCCTTCTGATTCGCCCTGTTGCAGCGCACAGGTGCCGTCAGACAGGCGTAGTTGAATATATTCCTGCATTTCGTAGTCAGCTATATTCTGTTTTGCCCGCTCTAACGGCCCTTTGTTGATATCCATTGCTATGACATGCCGGCATATGTTGCTTCTGACAAGCTCCATAGACACATACCCATGGTCACAGCCAATATCTGCTATACTTTTGCAGGGCTGTACCAGCCCTACGACAGCCCTCATTCTATCTGATAACAGCATGCATATTCTCCTAATCCAAATAATCCTTAAGCTTGCGGCTTCTTGAAGGATGACGGAGCTTTCTGAGTGCTTTTGCTTCGATCTGCCTGATACGCTCCCTGGTAACATTGAACTCCTTGCCAACTTCCTCAAGCGTGCGTGCCCTTCCATCATCAAGGCCAAAACGAAGCCTTAGCACCTTTTGTTCTCGTTCTGTAAGGGTATCGAGCACCTCTACCAGCTGCTCCTTCAGCAAGGTAAATGCAGCCGCATCTGCAGGCACTGGGACATTATCATCCTGAATGAAATCTCCAAGATGACTGTCTTCTTCCTCACCTATCGGCGTTTCCAAAGATACCGGTTCCTGAGAAATCTTGAGAATTTCACGCACACGCTCTTCAGGCATATTCATTTCCTTGGCAATTTCTTCTGGTGTTGGTTCCCGTCCAAGCTCCTGAAGCAGCTGTCTGCTCACACGGATCAGTTTGTTTATCGTTTCAACCATATGCACTGGGATTCGAATTGTTCTTGCCTGATCTGCAATCGCTCTTGTAATTGCCTGACGAATCCACCATGTTGCATACGTAGAAAACTTGTAGCCTTTTCTATAGTCAAATTTTTCAACAGCCTTGATCAGTCCGAGATTGCCTTCCTGTATCAAATCAAGGAACAGCATACCGCGTCCGACATATCTTTTTGCAATGCTGACTACCAGACGAAGATTGGCTTCTGCCAGTCTCTTCTTGGAATCCTCATCCCCAAGCTCCATCTTCTTGGCAAGTTCTATTTCTTCATCAGCGCTCAAAAGAGGCACTTTACCGATTTCTTTCAAGTACATTCTGACAGGGTCTTCTATTCCCACTCCATCTGGTACGGACAGGTCTAAATTTTCCATGTCCATATCCACATCTTCATCGTCTACCAGAATCAAATCATCATCGGGAATATCATCATCGTCATCTGTGATACGAAGTACATCTACATTATTCTGTTCGAGTGTCTCAAGGATTCTTTCAAACTGTTCCTCCTCAAGTGTCATGTCCTTGAAAAAGTCGCTGATTTCCTGGTATTCCAGCACATTTTTCTTTTTCTTGGCCATTGACAATAGCTCTTTTAATTTCGCATCAAATTTTGCTTGCGTGTTTTCATCCATTCTGGTCCATCCTCCATACCATATTATTTTTATCCTTAATTTAAAGAAATATGCGTTTTGCTAAGTTCTTCCAGTGCTTTTTTGCCCTCAATCATTCTGCTGAGTGCTGACAAATCCATTCCAGACCTTGCCGAATAGTATTCGTAGCTGTTTTTTTTCACATTCACAAGAATATCATGAAAAGCTTTCTCTTTCTCCTGATCGCTGTCTAAATCTGGCAAATTCGTTGTAAAAAGTGAGGCTGCCTCACTCTGTTCTTTCTCATCTGCAAACATGTTGATAATTCCTGCTGGATTAAACTGATCGTTTTCAATATCATCAAACATACGTTTTGCAACTTTCCTATAAAGTTCCTCTGTAAAATCTTCTGGTGAAAGATATGGCTTTATTTTGTTGTAAAGCTGTGGATAATCTGTTATCCATGTAAGCAAAAGCCGCTGCGATTTTTTTGCATTTTCCTCAGAAGTATTTTTTCTTTTGCGCTGTATCCCTGATTTTGGCTGTTCAGATAACGGCACTGCATATCCCCCTGTTTGTGCCGCCATTGTCACAACCAATTTTCTTAATTTTTCAAATCCTATATAATATTTGTCTGCCACCGCCTCTATATAATTCTCACGTTCCACATCTTCACTGAACTCACAAAGCTTTCTTGCCACTTGATTATGAAAATTTGTCTTTCCTTCGGGATCGCTTAAGTCAAACTCCCTCTCAAGCATACGTATTTCGAACATAAATGAATTTTCCGCATTGTCTATACGTTCCTGAAATGCAGCTTGTCCCAAATTTTTAATAAATTCGTCTGGATCTTTATACGGTTCCATGCTGATTATCCTGGCCGACATCCTGGCATCGCGTAATATCCGTATTGCACGAAGCGCGGCCTTGACGCCTGCATTGTCACTGTCATATGCCAGAAAAACGTCTTTTGTATATTTCTTAATGACGCCAGCCTGTCCAGATGTAAAAGCGGTTCCTAGAGACGCCACTGCTTGCGTAAAACCGGCCTGGTGCATACTGATGACATCCATATACCCTTCGCATAGTATGATGTTTCCCGATCTTGCACTTCGGGCATAATTCATGCCATACAAATTTCTGCTCTTATCAAAAATCTCTGTCTCAGGTGAATTCAAATATTTGGGTCCACTGTCTGCATCTCCCATAATACGACCGCCAAACCCAATCACCCTATGATTAATATCCTGTATGGGAAACATAACTCTATTCCAAAAATGAGTGGTTGTCCCTTTTTTTTCATCTGTTTTTGCAAGCCCTGCATCACGAATCAAATCATCTGTAAATCCCTTTTGGTGGAGATAAACCAACAGCTCCCCACCTCTGACAGGCGCAAAGCCAAGTCCAAAATTTTTCGTCGTCTCATCGGAAAGACTGCGCTTGTCCAAATATTCTTTTGCCTTGATTCCTCTGTCAGATCGAAGCTGATAAAAATAAAACTTTGCCGCTTCTTTATTGACTGCTAAAAGTCTTTGCCGTCTGCTTTCCCGTTTTTTTGCCTCCTCAGAATACTCTGCCTCCGGAAGTACAACCCCGGCTTTCTGCGCAAGTATTTTCATTGCTTCCAGGAACGTGCAGTTTTCATACTTCATGACAAATGTCAATACATTTCCGCCCTCGCCACAGCCAAAGCATTTGTATATCTGCCTTGCCCGGTTCACGGAAAACGATGGTGTTTTCTCGCCATGAAAAGGGCAGCAGCACATATAATTGCTGCCTTTTTTTTGTAACCCCACATAACCAGATATCACATCGACAATATCATTTCTCTGCCTTACTTCCTCTATCAGTTCCTCTGGATAATACATTCCTATCTAACTCTCCCATTCCTACCAAAATCATATCAGAAGAACATATGCTCTTATTTTTATCCCATCCAGAACTTTGGCACATACAACTCATCATACAAAGCAATGGCAAACCGGTCTGTCATAGAACTAATATAGTCACACACAACCTTTTCCCTCGGTTCCCCGCGAAACCCTAATTCCACAAAAAAACTGGGAAGTTCATCTGTATGATGCATATAGTACTCATACAATGTTTTGATAAGTGCAACTGCCTTGTTCTCCTCACACTTTGCCACAGAGTTGCTATATACCTTGTCATACATAAAGTGCCGCAAATCACGCATAGCAAACTCTACATCATCAGACATTCGTACATCGTCTGTCCCTTTGCTGTTTGTCACAATATCATGAATAAAATTGTTAAGCCGCTCTCTGGGTGTGTAGCCGATAACCTCGCCAATTTCTCTAGGAATATCTTTCTCCTTTAAAATGCCTGCACGGATTGCATCATCCATATCATGATATGTATATGCGATTTTATCTGAGAATCGCACAATTTTTCCTTCCAGCGTCGCGGGCATACTAGAGGTCTGATGGTTTCTCATGCCATCTCTTACTTCCCATGTAAGGTTTAAGCCCTCTCCATCTTTTTCAAGAATTTCTACAGTACGCACACTCTGCTCGTTATGCTTGAACCCATATGGACATATTTCATTTAGTGCTCTCTCACCAGCATGACCAAATGGGGTATGGCCAAGATCGTGCCCAAGCGCTATCGCTTCCACCAGCTCTTCATTAAGCTGCAGCGCTCTCGCTATCGTTCTTGCATTCTGTGATACCTCAAGCGTGTGCGTCAGTCTTGTTCGGTAATGATCTCCCTCTGGAGACAAAAAAACCTGTGTTTTATCCTTTAGGCGCCGGAATGACTTTGAGTGAAGAATTCTGTCCCTGTCTCTTTGGAATATCGGTCTGATATCACATTGCTCCTCCTCCTTGTCTCTGCCCTTTGACCTGGCACTCAATGTCGCATAGGGACTTAAGTACTCACTTTCCCGCCTTTCAAGATTTTCTCGTATTGTCATATATCGCTCCTATTCTCCATTAAAACCCGATATACTTCTTATATTAATATTCCATACAGATTTTAAAATTCCTTTTTATCTACAGAAAATTTCTTTATACTTTCAGTACGCACAATAAGAGCCAGGCTTTCACCTGACTCTTATCGTATATTTTCTTATGAGGGGGGAGATAGTGAGTGCTTCAACTATCTGTATATTACTATACTCATAAAATGTGTCAGAAGTGTGTTTAAATCATAAAAATAAGATAATGTTTCTTAACAAACTATAAATCCTGCTTTGCACCATTCAGGCATTAGCATACTCTAATCTGTCTCTACATATAGTATTTCATCACCATCTGCAATGATACATTCCCTCGGTATTCATTTACTTCTGGATAATATATCACCGACAGTAAAATGTCATCTGTATTTTTATCATAAAGCATTTTCACTGCCTCCTGTCCATATTTGCGCGCCATATAGACATTCAATCCCTCTATATCCCCAAAATATATCATATCATAAGATCTGCCAGTCTCATCCTTGACTACATATTTTCCCACATTCTGATTCGCTCCAAGTATTCTTCCACTGATGAAATGCACATTTTTTTGCGCAAACTGCGGTTTGGGATTGCCGTTTCCAAACGGTTCCAGTTTATTTAACTCACCTACAAAATCAAGTGTCACATAATCCATAGGCATCGGCACATCAATCAGCACCTTCTCCTCAAAATCCTCCTCTGTAAGATGGCAGTTTTCATTTAGCATCCGCCGAAAAACAGCTACATTTTTCTCAGGAAGCGATAATCCTGCTGCCAATTTATGACCGCCATACTTCGTAAAAAGTTCCTTGCATTTTGTCATTTCATCATACATATGAAACGCTTCTATAGAACGGCCGGAGCCTTTCACGCCATCTTCTGTTTTGGTTAGAACAAACGTTGGTTTACAGTATTTTTCCCGCACTCTTCCAGCAATAATACCAGCAAGGCTCTCATGCACATCAGGAAGATATACTACCAACACCTTATCTTTTCCAAGCTCACTGTTTTCTATTTGCTCCATAGCCTCTTCCACGCCATTCTGCGTAAGTTCTTTGCGGCTGTCATTCATAGCTTTCAAATCCCCTGCAAGCAGTACTGCTTTCTCAATACTGTCTGCCTTAAAAAGTTCCAGTGCATTCGCAGCAGCGTCGAGCCTCCCCATTGCATTGAGACATGGACCGAGTACAAAACCGATTGTATAAGGCTTGAGACGCGCCGCGTCAATGCCTGTAACCTGCATCAGCGCCTTTAAACCAACGTTTCGTGTATGCTTCATAAGCTCCAAACCACTTTTCACAATGAGGCGGTTTTCATCCCTTAGCTCCATTACATCGCCAATCGTTGCAAACGCTGCAAACTCCAAAAGTTCAAGTCCCAAATCGGATTCCATTATCTCATTCCAGTCATTGTGATGTTTCCTTGCTATCAATGCTAGTATTAGTTTATAAGCAACCACTGCACCGCAAATCTCAGGGAACGGATATCCGCAATCTTCCTGTTTTGGATCAACCACTGCTGCGGCCTGCGGCACTCTGTACCTGCGCTCCCCCGCCTCTTCTTCATATGGGACTTCATGATGATCTGTCACAATCACTGTCATTCCCAGCGAATTTGCAAAGGTTATCTGATCGTATGCAGCAATTCCATTATCACAGGTAAGTATGGTATCTGTCCCTGCATCAAATGCATCTTGTATCAGATTGTCATTTAAGCCATACCCATCATGTACCCTGTGTGGAATGACAGTATCCACACAAGCCCCACATTCTGTAAGCCCTCTGTACAAAATATAAGTAGAGCACACCCCGTCTATATCATAATCACCTATAATACGGATATGCTTCCCTGCATCTATTTTTTCAAGCAGAATCTTCACTGTCTTATCCATATCTTTCAAAAGATTCGGCGCATATAATTCCTTTCTGGTACCATTTAAAAACTTATCAATATCCCTGTCCTCCACCACATCTCGATTCCTAATAATGCGTGCAAGTACAGGACTTATCCCATATTTCTCAGAAATAGCGCCAAAATCCGCCCGTTTTGCTGCTACCATCCATTTACTCATATAGATCCTCCTATTCTCAAAAACGGTATTGTCACCATTGCGCACTGTTGCCAGCCGCAAAACGGAACTCTACAATTGCAAAAGTCTCATCTTCTGTATCATTCAGCACTACCTGGTGTTTATCATCTGTTGCAATGACAATTGCCTTCACCTGATCGCCAAAATGAGCCGCTTTTTTATACTCTGCCCGAAGCTCTTTTATCACAGCCTGTTGGGGCAATGTTTCCATCGCAAGTTTTACATATTCCACATTGTTCATGTGCTGGTTGGAATCAATCTGGTATTTTCTGACAGTAAAGCACCCTTGTTCTTCTCCACTGCCAAGAAGTGCAATTTTTCGTGGTGCATATTCCATGTCTAGTTTTTTGCCCAGTTCATATCCGTCGATTAATTCTTGTGTCGGCTTGGAAGGACAAAGCCTGTTGGTATCAATCAGTGTCCAGATAGATGACGCTTTGACAAACACCTCCCCCGCTTCACCTGTAATAGTAAAATTCCGATATCCCAAAAAACCTTTAAAATCATAGGGTGCTGTCCTTATTTTTATCCGCTCATTCAGTCTTGGCCGTCTGTCTATCACAATCTGCCAGGAATTTAACAACCATGCAATATTTCTGTTATACAGATATTCAACGGTTATTTTACTGTTCTCAGCCTCAAAAATTGCAGCATCCTGAAAACAGTTCAGCATTGCAGGTATTGTCATATGAAGTGTTTCGTCCATGATACTATAACCTGCATTTATCTCATATGTATACATTGCTTCCTTTCCTTTCGTTTTGCCATTTTCCACTTCAGTTTTTCGTGGTTGACCTCAAAAATACTAATTCAGATACAAAGTTCCATTCAGATATAGTCTGATCAGCCCAAATATCAATAAATGCACCGGATAAATCGCATAAAATAAATATTTCCGTTGTTTTCCGCGCAAACCATTATATAAATGAATCGGAATCAATGCCAAAGGCGCTGTAACCTCATACGCAAACGCACAAATTCCCACAATCATTTGAATCGGTTTCTGCATATTTCTGATATAATAAAACATGATAATAAATAAGACACCTTTCCAGTGATAATCCACCTCCAATAGCTCCCCAAGAAGTGCAGAACTACCAATCACAATCATTTGCAGCAAAATATTGTTTATTTTATAGTGATATCGAAATCTATCCAGAATCACTAGGGCACATAATCCTATTGTAAGTGTAAAATATACATTCTGTCCATTTGGATATATCACCTTCCCAAAAACCGCCATATTAAAAGGAATCTCAGAAATCACTGCAAAAAGAAAGCAGTTTCTAATGTACTTTGATACATTTTGGGTATGAAAAAATCCTTCCACAAGCAAAAAGCAATAAATCGGGAATGCAATACGGCCAATTTTTCTCATTGCATGATAAACAGCAGGGTTATAACCTTGTGTCTGTCTGTAAACTGCCAATGCAAAATGATCCACCAGCATCGTTGCCACTGCTATATATTTCAAAACAGCCGCTGATATTCCATACTTTTTTTGAAATGTTGTATTCATATACCCTCCTGTTCAATAAGACCTGGAATATATTAAGGCTGCAGCAATATTTGCTGCAGCCTGTGATATTTTTTATGAAACAACTGTTACAAACAACTCTATTTTGCTGCCTTTTGGATTTTTGTTCTAAGTACATACCAAAGCGCACCTGTGATGCAGACAGAAGAATATGTACCGCACACAATACCTACCATAAGCGGTAATGCAAACTCCTTGATTGATGTAACACCAAGAACATACAATGCAGCTACCATAATAAACGTTGTCAAAGAAGTAAAGATACTTCTTGAAAGTGTCTGGCTGATACTTCTGTTTACAAGTTCTTCAAGCACATCCTTTTTCTGCATTGCAGCAAGATTTTCTCGGATTCGGTCAAAAATAACAATTGTTGCATTGATAGAATACCCTACAATCGTAAGCATACATGCAATAAACGTACTGCCCACAGATACTTTCGCAACTGCATAAAAAGCAAGTACAACAAGCACATCATGCAATAGCGCTGCGACAGAACTAGCTGCGAAGCGAATGTCTTTAAACCGGAACCAAATATAAACCAGCATACAGATAGTTGCTATAATCACTGCAATCACTGCATCGCTCTTCATCTCTGAACTGATGGTTGAGCTGATGGTTTCAGCCGTGATAAGTTCTTTATTAACTCCGAAGTTTTCAACCAATGCATCTTCTAATTGCTGTCTCTCGTCCACATTAAGTTCTCTTGTCTTGAAAATAACTTCATTTGAGCCAGCCACTTTTTGTACCTGTACTGCTCCATCACCTGTTATAGATGTAAATACAGGAACAACCGTTGCATCAATTGAGGCAAGGTCCATATCCTCATTAAAAGTAACATTGGTAGATGTACCACCCACAAAGTCAAGGCTGTAATTTAACGCCTTTCCTGTAGAGGCACCATTTATTCCCATAAATACAAATCCAAGAACAATCACTGCAATAGAACCCGCAAAGAACATGTTCTTCTTGCCAAGAAAACTAATTGTCGCTTTCTCTTTGTTTGTTCCATAGTATTTAACATCCTTTAACCCAAGTGCAAAGAATGACTTGAGAATCAATCTGGTAACAAACAGCGCAGTAAACATAGAAAGTACAATACCAAGTGCAAGGGTATAAGCAAATCCTTTGACTGTACCTGAACCCTTAAGCGCTAATACAAGTGCGGCAATCAATGTTGTTACATTACCATCTACAATGGCTGAGAGTGCTTTCTTGAAGCCAGTATCAATAGAACCTTTCACAGTTCTTCCTTCTGTCAGTTCTTCTCGGATACGGGCAAATATGATAACATTCGCATCTACTGCCATACCAATAGAAAGAATAATACCAGCGATACCTGGCAAAGTAAGCGTAATCTCAAACATATTCAGGCAAAGAACAATTAAAATTGTATAGATCACTAGTGCAATGACAGATGCAAGCCCAGGAATCCGATATACTACAATCATAAATATTGCAATAACAATCAAACCAATCAATGCAGCTTTTAAACTGGTGCTGACTGCTTCCTCACCAAGCTGTGCGCCTACTACATTGGAGCGCAGTTCCTCAAGCTCAAGTTTCAGGCCGCCAATACGAATCTGGCTTGCAAGCTTATCTGCATCTTCAAAACTTCCCATTCCTGTAATCTGGGCCTTACCGTCTGTCAGTGCTGCTCTTACATCTGGCACACTGATAAAATCCTGATCATAATAGATACCAATTGACTGTCCATTGGCAAATGCCTTTGTTGTTGCCTCACCAAATTTTGCAGTGCCTTCTTTTGTGAAGGTAAGATCAACTACAAACTGGCTGTTTCCCAGGGAATCACTTGCTGATCCTCCCTGTGCAGAAGCAACATCTGTACCCTCAAGTACAATTCCCCCATTTTCCTGTAACTCTTCAATTGTTTTGTTTAAAGAATAGCCCGTGGCTCCGCTTCCTGTGTAGGAATAGTTCTCATTTCCATCAGCATCTGTCTGTGCAATAAAATACAGTGCACCTGGTCTTCCTAAATCCTCAAGAATCGTGTTTGCATCAGATACTCCAGGAATTTCAATATTGATACGGTCATTTCCTTCCTGATAAACCTGTGCCTCTGTACTGTAAACCTCTACTCTTCTTTGCAGCTTATAAATAGTATCACTCATATCTTCCGTCGATGGCTTTTCGTCTCCCACCACCTGATATGTAATACTTACACCGCCTGCAAGATCAAGTCCTTTCTTAATCTCTGACGCGGCGCCTGCCTTTTCTGTACCAATTCCCCAAATTGCTACATATCCCAATGCTACAATAATAAACATGGTAACAATCAGAGTAATAATACCTTTGTTCTTTTTCATTGCCTGTTTACTCCTTTACTTTCTTTTGCTTATGCCTCTTCATTAGACAAAGCAGCTTTTATCATGATCGCACATTCAACACGCTTTCGCTGAAGCGTACAGCCTAGGTCATACGCATCATTGATATTTCCATGAAAATGATAAGAATTTGCTGCACAGCCCCCACTGCAATAGAACTTTGCAAAGCAATTCCTACACTTTTCCTTTGAATATACATTACATGCCTTAAATTGTTCACGAATGTCAGTACGACTTATTCCTTCATCCACATTCCCCATCAAAAACGCTTCTTGTCCAACAAACTGATGGCATGGATACAAATCTCCCCATGGTGTCACAGCCAAATACTCTGTCCCTGAACCACAGCCCGACAATCTTTTGTAAACACATGGGCCTCCTTTCAAGTCTATCATAAAATGAAAGAACTGAAATCCCTTTCCCTCTTTATGTCTTTTGATTAGCTCAACAGCAAGTTTGTCATACTCTTCTAAAATTTGAGGAATATCTGCTTCAACAAGAGCATACGCCTCAGATTCAGAAGCTACCACTGGTTCTACGGATATCTGCTCAAACCCCATATCCGCCAGGTGACAGACATCTGCGGCAAAATCCTTATTAAAATGCGTAAATGTCCCACGCACATAATAATTTGTCTGGTTTCTGCTCTCAGCAACTTTTTTGAATTTGGGAATCACCAAATCATAGCTGCCCTGTCCGCCGGCAAGCGGACGCATTCTGTCATGAACCTCTTTTCTCCCGTCTACGCTGAGTACAACATTAGACATTTCCTGATTTGCAAATGCTATGATATCGTCATTTAAAAGCACTCCATTTGTTGTAAGCGTAAAGCGGAACTTTTTGTGATATGGCTCTTCAAGGCTTCTGCCATATGCTACCAGGTCTTTTACTACCTGAAAATTCATAAGCGGCTCGCCGCCAAAAAAATCTACCTCAAGATTGACACGGCTGCCTGAATTTTTCACCAAAAAATCAAGTGCCTTTTTTCCCACCTCATAACTCATCAACGCACGCCGACCATGATACTCTCCTTCCTCTGCAAAACAATATTTGCATTTGAGGTTGCAGTCATGCGCAATATGTAAACAAAGTGCTTTCACTACTGTCTCACGATTTTTAAAAGCTTCAATACTTTTTTCATAAATATCCTCTGAAAAGAGCATTCCATTTTCTTTTAACTCATATATCTCATCGACAATCTCAGATAAGTCCTCTGTCCTGTCTGTAAATTTCTCTTTTAAATGCTGGTACATGGTAATTTTATCTATATTTTCAAGGTTATCCTCTTCAATACAGGCAATTACATCATATACCATATCATCAACCACATGTACAGAACCACTATTGACGTCAAGTACAATGTTGTATCCATTATTCTTATACTGATGTATCAATTTAATCTGTTCCTTCCTGTCACTTTCACCTATGCATTCTCTGTATTACTATGTCCATGTGCACAAAGCAAGCAGCGATTTTGATGAGAATCGCTGCTTGTCTACACTTCTTCTATTGTGAAACCTTTTTGGCAAACTACAATGCCATTCTGCCTCAATACCTATTTTGTATTTTCGCAGCTCTGATTTCCAACTGTGCAGGATGTCTTGCATGCTGACTGGCAAGATGTCTGGCACTCTCCGCAGCCACCCTTTTTCACAGATTCTTTGTAATCCTTGGTAGTTAATGTCTTAATGTGCTTCATCTTAATTGCCTCCTTGAAGTTTTATAATGTAAAGTAGTATATCATATTTTTTTTCATTAGAAAAGTACTTTTTTATTTTTCCTTATAGAACCTTTTGCAAATAAGATGTATAGGCATACAATGTCTGCCCATTCAACAGTATCTTGGACCAGCCATTATTTCCTATTCCTGTACGGAATACCATATCCCCTGGATTAATTGGAACGACAATGGTCGCCGGGTCGTCTGTGCTGGGCACCGTTCTGAGATTTACCAATGTATTAGGCGTTACCACCTCATTGACCTCAATATATTGAACATTTGCTGCTGCCGTCGCACTTACCACTGGTGCGCCGCTTGGATCTTTGGGTTCTGCAATCCCATCATAATTAAAATAAGATACATTCATATCGACATTGCCATTGATTCCTGGAATCAGCGCTTTGCTTGTATATTGCCACATTGCCTGCACACCCGTATAACTGCTTGCAGGAGTGATCGGAAATGGATCGGTGGGATACTGCGATACCCATACTTTATATTTATTCAAAATATTCATATCCCAGTCTTTGCTGTCTGTCATCTCATTTTTTGATGCATAAAACATTGGCGTATATCCTCTTGCCGCTATGGTATCAAGAAATTTTACCGCAAGTGCTGTCCGCACTGATTTATCCAATCCATACTGTCTGCTGGTTTGGTTGCGAAATCCTTCACAGTCATAAGCCACAGGAAATGTTATCTTGTACTTATCAATCAAATTCGCTGTAAAAAGCGCTTCTTCAACTGCCTCAGCCTCATTGACCGCAGCGGAGAAAAAATAAGCTCCTGTTTTGATACCTACCCTCTGTGCCTCCTGAAGATTATACCTTGCATAAGGATCTTCATTCAAAACACCTGTACTCTGTGTACGATATCCAACCCGTACAATCGCAAACTGTACACCGGATGCTGCTACCATGTCCCAGTTAATCTGTCCCTGATAACGTGATACATCAATTCCCAGCGCCGCCTGTGCTACTTCATTAGGGGCAGCTTTTGCCGTAAGCTGCGGAACAGATACAGAACATACTATAATTAGTGCCATCAGAAGTGCTTTTACTTTTGCTGCTCTTTTGTGTAACGAATACTTCATATTGTCTTACTCCTCTCCTTGTACTTTCATTCAAAACAGATAAGTCTTCTGTTTTGGTGTGTCGCATGTCTTAGTCAGTATAACATATCCTGACAAAAAATAAAGTTTTTTTACAAAATATTTTCATCCATATTATGTAAACCTGTTTTATCCCATCATTCCTCCTAGCATTCCACTACCAAGACAAATCAGCAATGTTGTAATGCTGGAATTACTTATGGGTGCAAAATCAGGCTCTACAACTGCAGATACTGCACAAATAACAGCAAAGTACGCCGCCCCTGCAAACATCCCCCATATGAATCTTCGGCTAGACGCACCTTTTGAGAAAAAAAGGCCAGCTAAAAGCGACGAGATACAATAAATTACAATAATACTGATATCAATAACCTTTTCACCAAGAGAAAACTTGTACAGCAGACCTGCCACCAGAAGAAGCAGCACCCCCGTTATCAAATACGCCGCCATAAGACATTTTAATAAAGCCACCAACCGCTCAGTACTTAATGCATTTTTCACAATCACTACCTCCATTTTTATCTTGTATTATTTCATTAACACTGTTATAATTTATGCTGATATACTAATAAATATGCTATGCCATACAGGGCGTCGCATCAAACAATTTTTAAAGGAGTGATTTTACTTTGGATACCCCTGGTGCCATACAAATCGTTATTCTAGTCGTTCTTCTCATATTATCTGGTTTTTTCTCATCTGCCGAAACTGCCCTAACTACTCTCAGTAGTGTCAAGGTTCGCGCTCTTGTAGATGAAAATCCCACCCGAAGAATTCTGACGCTTCAAAAAATTCTCGACAACAAAAGTAAACTTATCAGTGCGATACTTATCGGAAACAATATCGTTAATATCAGCGCTTCCTCTCTTATGACTTCTCTTGTTATTCGCGTCTGGGGAAATGCTGCTGTTGGTATTGGTACCGGAATTCTTACGATGTTTGTTCTGGTTTTTGGTGAGATTGTTCCCAAAACCTGGGCTATGTGCAACAATGAAAAACTGTCTCTGGCATATTCAAGGGTTATCTATTTATTGATGCAGTTACTTACCCCCATTATATTTATTATTGATAAGATATCGGGGCTGTTTCTTGGTATTCTGCACATTGATTCTTCATGCCGCGCCATTATGACAGAAAATGAGCTCAAAACTTATGTGGATGTCAGCCATGAAGACGGTGTCATTGAGCAAGAAGAAAAGAAACTCATATATAATGTGTTTGAATTTGGCGATTCTGTGGCAAAAGATATTATGATTCCGCGCATTGATATGACAACTGTGGATGTAAATGCTACTTACAAGGAACTGTTAGCAATCTTTCGGGAATCTATGTATACGCGAATTCCTGTTTATGAAAATGAAATAGACAATATTATTGGGATTGTTATTGTCAAAGATTTTCTCTTAATAAATGATACCCAACATTTTAAAATACGTGATATTATGCGTGAAGGCTATTATACCTATGAGTACAAAAAAACCGCGGATCTTCTTATAGAAATGCGTTTGATTACCTCCAATGTCGCATTTGTCTTAAATGAGTACGGGGCTACAGTTGGTATGATTACTGTAGAGGATCTTTTGGAGGAGCTTGTGGGAGAAATTCGCGATGAATTCGACGCAGATGAAGCCGAGCTCTTGAAAAAAATCGGTGAAAACGAATACAAAGTCAGCGGACGGATGAAACTAGATGATATCAATGATGCGCTTGAGACAAAACTTGACTCCGAAGATTATGATTCTATTGGCGGGATTATGATTGAACTGCTAGACCGCTTTCCAAAAGAGGGCGAATCTGTTGTCACCAAGGACGGCATTACCTTAACTGCCAAAAAAGTCGAAAAAAATCGTATCGAAACAGTAGTTCTGCACCTTCCTGCTCCTGAAGAACCTTCGACAGAAGAAGCAGACAATTTTGATGCTGATGAAATAAATAAATAAGTTGGGGCGTTTCCGTCCCAACTTATTTATTTAACTACATTTCAGCATAAAACCGATACGTATTCATCATCTCTGCTGGTACTTCTGGAGTTGCTTTCTGCAGCGCTTTAATCTTCACTTCAAATTCCTGTTTTTTCTTCTGCGCATTTCTAAAACTCCTAGCCTGTGCAACCTCATAAGGTCTTTGTGCATTCAGCTTTATACGAATTGATTTTTCAAATGGGCAATAGGTTGCCAGCAGTTCTCTTGCCACCTTGTTCATTTTCATGGAACCATTTGATTCATTTTTGACCCATGATTCATAGTCAATCAAAAACGTTTCTCTTGAATTATTTCTTGCTTTTTGAATCTGCAGCTTCACTTTATCACGTGCTTCATCCGATAAATCCCTATTCTTGCGGTAGAATTGGATATAATCCATATATTCAGAAGTAAGTGATTTGACTTTTACATCATTCCATGCCATACCTTGGATACAACGGCAAAGCTCCCAACGGAACCGCCCAAACATCTTTACCATCAAATCATCTATATTGGAACTTGTCATAACCGGGAAACAGAAGCGCCCTGGCGTTCCTTTATTTCTTCCGCCAATCTCCTGCCACATCGATGCATTTGTTCCAAACAACGGAAACAGTATCACATCTGGGTATACATTTTTCATAACAGTCTCATTAATAATCTTGAGATCATTATTGGAGTAGATAACCTCTCTGTAAAATACAGAATAATCTATCTTTAAGAGACGCTGCACACTCTCATTAATCTTCTTCTTAGTCACCAAAATCTTATCAAGATATCCAAATATTGCCTCTTTATACAAAATCGGCATATAGGAGGTCGGCTGCCCATAAACAGTACGCGAATTGCTCATAAGCATATTCATCACTTCATACTCAACGCGTCTGTCCATATTTTGAAGAAGTTCCTTTTGCTCTTTTTCTGTAATCTCACCTTGCTTTTTGAGCGAACGAAGATTCTCCACATAATCCTCGTCAAACTCACTTTTTGATGGCTCGCGTTTTCCTTCCTGAATCAGATCAAGCCACTCTGTCATTGTAATAACTTTGCAAGGTCCTTCATTTTTTTCAGGTTCAATCCCACACAAAAACATCAAATGTTCTTCATCAAGCAGCCGTTCATCAAGCATTCCAAAGTTCATAAAAAGCTCTACTGCTTTTGGCGGATGTACGATCCCTTCCCTTATCTTGCGGTAACATGCCAAATAAAGTTTAAATACCAATGGTGTGATAGTCTTTTTCGCTTTTTTGACATCATCTTCCACAGACATCCTATCTGGTACTTCTACTAAATGATCCACATTTTTCTTAAGTGCTTCGCTGTCCTCGTCGCTGAATGCTGCAAATTTCAAAACCTGATCCATAGACCCTTTCAAAGATGCCACATCGCTTTTGAGTTCTTCTTCTCTCTCTTCCTGGGATTTCTGTTCCACTACTGGTGCTGTTCCAGAAGAAAGCTGTTCCATCTTATGTTTGAGTTTCTCCACATCAAAATCTGGCAGACTTACCATTTGATTCTTCAATTCTTTATACTGGAAACTCATTTCATCAATAATTCCACTCAACAACATATGCAATTCATTTGGAATATCGCCTTTTTCCTTGATTTCCTGACCCTTTACACAGGTATAATCATACAGATTATTTCTTGCTCTCAAACACATCACTTCTGCCAGATTTCTGATATATTCTGATATTGCAGCACATCCGTCAAATAAGGAGGTTACAAGCTCAATAATCTCATTTACCTGAAAGCTTACCATCTCTTCACTATAAGAAAAATACATTTTGTTTGCACTCAGAGGAATCTTGGCACCCTCTTCATAATATCCCATTCGATACTCATTCACGTGCTCTGTCTCTTCATATGGCTGAAGCTCCTCAAATTCCTCAATACCAATAACAGGAACTGCATGTTCCTTGCATATTCCTTTGTACTCCTCATAACTTCTCTGTGCAAATGAATACATTCTTTGTGCTCGTTCACTCAGACTTGACTTAATTCTATAAAGATCCACCGCCATCTTAAATTGCGAAGAAATCATAATTGCCCGATAATCCGCATTTTTAGCAATTACATTCCGAATTGTCAGCTCTCCTTGGGCTGGTATTGCATAAATCACAGAATCTTCAAGCGCTGTAAAAGTCGCATTATATGTTGAACTGTCCAATAAATTCAATGCCAGATAGCTTCCTTGGGCTTTTATCATTTTCACATACTGCCCCTGCATCAATACCTTACCCGCAAGTACAATGCCAATCTGGTTGAGCGTATCCCCTTCTGCAAATATTACTTCACCTTTTTTAACAGTATTTTTTCCATTTTCTTTCAGCATCTGTTTTCCTCCATTCAATTTTTACAAAGCACTGAAAAATCAATCACTTTTAATTCATTGGGAAAAATCCCTGCGTCACTGCACGCACAAACAATATATCCCTCAAAATCATCATATACTTTTATATGAACTGTCTGTTTCTTCTCCGCATCATAGATACTATTATAATCCTCTGCTGTTATATACTGACTGATTCCAGCCCCGATTCCCCTGCCACTTCGTTTGACTGCACTTTCCTTTGCAGTCCACATACTATAAAATGCTTTTGTCTGATTCTTTGTGCTAAATTTTTCCTGATTAAGAAGTCTGCCGTATTCTTTTTCGTGATAAAACCTTTTTGCCAGGTTGAGATTCCAGTGCTTCATTTCCTGAATATCAATCCCTACTGGTTTGGTGTCTGTTGCACATACTGCCCATTCCCCAGAATGTGACAAAGAATATTGAAAATCTGGATAATTTGTAAGAAATGGCTTCCCATATTCTCCCTGTTTTATTTCTACTTGCATCCATTCCTCTTCACAATTACCTGCTTTCAAAAAAGAATATCTGAGCAAAAGTCCTACACAGATGCTTCTTTTTCGCGCCGCTTTATGCCTCGTTGCAGAAACTTTATCGTACCGTTTTCGGTCAATTAGGTCGCACAGTCTTTCTAATTCCTCTTCTTTTGTCTCATCAATTCTAGTCGCATATATTTCCATCTTTTCTCCTAGTGCAACACAAACACTACCCCGGCATCTTTTATTACCGGGGTAGAAAATAACATGCTATAAACTTTTAATATTTTCCAAAGTCGGAATCAAGTGAAATAATACTCTCATTGTCAACAAAGTTATCATTGCTGCTAGATACCATCATTTCATCATCAAAGTCAGTCTTTCTGCCCCTGCCAGTAAGAAGCTTATACTTGCTTACTGCATGCTGAAGCTGTCCTGCAAGACTGGAAAGCTCTGCACTTGCAGCCGCACACTCCTCAGATGTTGCTGAGTTTGTCTGTACTACGTCTGCAATCTGTGTGATACCTGCATTAACCTGTCCTACTGAACTTGCCTGATTCTCAGAAGCTTCGGCAATATTACTTACAATTGTAGCAATATTTTCAACGGAACCTAAAATCTCTTCAAGAGCTGCTGCTGTCTCAACTGCAAGTTTAGAACCAATCTCAACCTTCTTGATAGAATCTTCTATCATCTCAGCAGAATCTTTTGCAGCTTCTGCAGATTTGCTTGCCAGACTTCTAACTTCGTCTGCAACTACCGCAAATCCTTTACCATGAATTCCAGCTCTAGCGGCCTCAACAGAAGCATTCAATGCGAGAATATTTGTCTGGAATGCAATATCATCAATTACCTTCATAATCTTTGAAATGTTTTCAGATGATTCATTGATATCCTGCATTGCTGAAATCATCTGTTTCATCTGTGCATTTCCGCGAATTGCTCCATCTTTTGTATTCTGAACAAGTTCGTTTGCTTTGTTTGCGTCCCCAGCATTCACTTTTGCACCATTTGCAATTTCTTCAATTGATGCTGTGATCTCTTCAATTGCACTTGCCTGCTGTGTAGTACCTTGTGCAAGAGAGTTGCTGGCGCTTGCCACTTCATTCGCTCCAGAAGTCATTCTTGCAGCTGCATCTCGTATTGTAGACAGGTTTCTATTATTATCTTGAAGCATTTTAATAATTGCCGTACCAAGTGCATCATCTTCACTGGCCTTCTTGCAGGTTGCTGTCAAATCACCTTCAGCCACCTGTTCTGTAATACGAACCTGCTCTCCAATATTATCAATCATACGTGCAAAATCTTCTGTCAAATCACCAAACTCATCATTGGAAGTTCTTTCCACATGAAGTTTAATGTCACCTCTTGACATTTTTCTGGCAACTTCTGACAGATTCGCCAAAGGATACTGAATTCTCTTCTTTGTAACAATCGTTGCAATTGTGATACAAATAATATAGATAAAAATTGCCATTCCAACAATAAAACTTTGTCTCTTTGAAATGTAATCCCTGATTGTCTCTCTTTCTTTTGTTGCACAGATCATCCCAACAATCTTGTTTGAATTGTCCCTTACAGGTATGTAATACCCATAATAAAGATTTCCATCAATCACAAAATCATTTCTGGAATATTCCTTTCCGGCATTTAGCACCTCTTCAACAACTTTAGCATCTGCTGCAGTCCCAACAATTCTTTGTCCTTCTGCATTTTTGATCGTTGTCGCACGTCTGATATCGCCAAAAAATAAAGTTAAATCAGCATTATTCTGAGCGGCGTACCGATCAACAAGATCTCCCATTTCCACAGAAAGATTTACATCACCCTTATACAACTCTTCACCCTGCATGGAGTATTCACCACTAGAAGCTCCATTTAAAGCAATCTCTGTTCCTGTTGCCAATGCCTTCAACGTTTTAAATGTTTCTGATTCCATACCTTGTCTCAATGTTAACGTAGAAATGGTAACAACAACAATACACGCAATTAACATTGGAAATGATGCGATCAACAGTACCAGCCACTTAACGCTAAATCTGCGACCCATTTTGTTTTGATAATTCATAAGTAACATCCTTTCACTAATATTCTATTAACTACTTAATGTTTATTTTAAATTGTTTCTACGATTAAGTCAATAGTTTATATTATCTGTCACTTAAAAATTTTCAAATTTTTTGTCATTAGAACGCCAAATATTTCTTCATCGTGCGCAAAGCATTTTTTTCCAGCCGCGATACTTGTGCCTGAGAAATTCCAATATACTCTGCAACCTCCATTTGCGTCTTCCCCTCAAAAAAACGAAGATTTATAATCTCATTCTCTCGCTCATCAAGCCGTTTCATTGCCTCACTTAAGGAAATATTTTCAACCCAGTTTTCTTCTTTGCACTTTTTGTCGCTAATCTGATCCATAACATACAGTGTATCTCCGCCTTCTGTATATACTGGTTCATATAAGCTCATTGGATTTTGTATTGCGTCTAAGGCATACACAATATCTTCTTTGGGAATTCCAATTTCTTCAGATATTTCCATAATTGTCGGTTCCCTCAGATTTTTTTTGGTAAGATTTTCCTTCGCATAAATCGCTTTGTAGGCAGTATCTTTTAACGATCGACTCACACGAATCGGATTGCTCGAATCTCGTAGAAACCGTCTGATTTCACCTATAATCATTGGAACCGCATAGGTCGAAAATTTAACATCAAGACTTGAATCAAAGTTGTCAATTGCTTTGATCAAACCAATACACCCTATTTGAAACAAATCATCAACATTCTCATTTGACTGTGAAAATCTTTTAATGACACTTAATACCAATCTTAAATTTCCACGGATATATTCCTCCCTTGCCTCCATATCACCCTGTTCTATCCGGTCAAAAAGCTCCTGCTTTTCTTCATTTTTGAGTACTGGAAGCTTCGACGTATTTACACCACATATTTCAACTTTGCCAATTGCCATATTGATATCCTCCTAATAGATCTATGCCCTTCTAAATAACAAATATTTGATTGGACATATGTATAAAGAGGTGTAAATACATCTTTTTATATAATAGGAAATTGCGATTATAGAATCCATTGAAACAAAAAACGAAGTTTTTTTGTTTTAACTAACCATCTCTTTTTTTAACCGCTTCATAATTTTCTTTTCCAGCCTTGAAATATAAGATTGTGATATTCCCAAATAATCCGCTACTTCTTTTTGTGTCATTTCCATGTCGTCGGGATTATTAAGTCCAAATCGCAACATTATAATCGTTCGCTCACGTTCTCCTAGTTTTGAAATTGCCCTCTTTAACTGGCTTCTCTCCACTTCATTTTCAAGATCTTTATAAATCACATCTTCATCTGTACCAAGAATATCAGACAACAGCAATTCATTTCCATCCCAATCCACATTTAATGGTTCATCAATAGAAACTTCCAGTTTTGTCTTATTATTTCTTCTCAAATACATCAAAATTTCATTTTCAATACATCTTGATGCATAGGTTGCAAGCTTTATATTTTTACTTCTGTTAAATGTATTTATTGCCTTTATCAGCCCTATTGTACCAATCGAAATCAAATCCTCAACACCAACTCCGGTATTATCAAATTTCTTGGCAATATACACAACAAGTCTTAAGTTATGCTCTATCAAAAGTGCCCTCGCTTCATTTGCATATTCTGTCTCAAGTCCATTAATCGCATTATTTTCCTCTTCTCCTTCAAGTGGAGGCGGCAGAACTTCAGACCCCCCTATATAATGTATTTCGTTTCCTGCGGCTCCTTTTGGATTGATTTTGCTCAAAGACAGCCGCATTTTGCCTGGTAAATATAGTTTTAAAATCATGTTAAGCCCCGCTTTCATTCTTTACTTTATATAAGGTTATGGTTTAATATCATTTGAAAGGCTCCATTTTTTGAAAGTTTTCCCTTATAGAGAGCGATAACTGTTTCTTTTTTCACCACCTGTTCTTCTTCTTTTTGTATCATCAGCTCATCCACTGTCATTCCCTCCAGAATACCATGCTCATTTCCAATACTCTGATAAGGAATCACTTTATATTTCTGCGGATATTTTTCTAGCCATTGTTTCATCCGTTCTGTCTCTTCAATCACAGATACCGGTTTCCCTGATATAGGATCCGTCAACAAATTTCCTGTGTCAAACAGTGCTCTAAACTCAACATTTTCATCCTCCTGCGTCAAAACAACCCTGTATATCCGCCCACGTTCCATAAATCTACGGTAAATAAGTATGAAAATCACAATCCCCAAGACCAAAGCCGCTGCCAAAATACGCGCTGTGCCTCTGCCATCAAGTCTATCTGCACACTCCATAAATCTTGTGTATGCAAACGCCATTCCATGCAGATAGATAATCCCCATAATAAGCCTTTGAAACAATGCTTTTCGCTTCCATGCATTCTTCATACAGAGAAACAAAATAAATGCATCTAGCAAAATTACCACAAAGATATATCCGACCCCAAAGTGAATCCCTGACAAGAAAATCAAAACAGAGCCCACACCACCAATCAGTGATGCCAGAATCAACCTCCATGGAATTATCTTTTCCTTCAACAACAACAGCGTCAACAACAGCAACTGTGCATCCATACTCACATTTTCAATAAAATATATATCAATGTATACCTCATAAATTCGTATCACCTCCATTTCGGACGTTCCTGTGTTTGTCATTTGGACACATTTTTTTGCGCCTGTGTCTCTTTTTCGGACAGTTCCCTTCTGTCCGCCGCGCCAGGCGCACGCTGCTTTGCAGCTTCTTCCTCTGTGCGCCTGTGTGCATTATACCAAAAAAATCCCATGCTTTTTTGTCAAAGCATGGGACGAAACCACCTATATTTTTCGACTTAATTTTTATTATTAACGACCACTCACTATTATGTATCTTTTTCCTTATCTTTTCACTACCTCTTTAAGAAATTAGGTATATTTAAAGTTTGTTCCTTCACATTACTTCTTAAATCAGTTGGAGGCGTAATTCCCGGAAGCGGCTTGACCTGCCCGCTTGGTGGCTGTGCATTTGGTTGTATTACATTTAAACCAGCAGGAGGCTGCGGCCTTGGTCTAACAGGTGCCTGTGGCATACTCGTTGGTTTCACCGAAAAATTACTGTTAATCCTTCCCATATTATTGATATTGTTCATACCGCGAGGATTCGTGACACCCTCAACAATCCCTGTCGCAATGACCGTAACTGTACAGGAATCAGACATATCCTCATTGTACATTGCGCCAAAGATAACATTAATATCTTCCCCCGCAAGTTCCTGCACATAATTTGCTGCCTCACTTGCATCAAAAATAGAAATATCACCAGAAATATTAAGAATAACATCTGTTGCACCACTTAAGGTTGTCTCCAAAAGCGGCGATTCAACAGCCATTTTTATCGCGTCAGCGGCTTTGTCTTCACCCTTTCCATAACCAATACCAATATGTGCTATACCCTTGTCCTTCATAACAGTTTGTACATCCGCAAAATCAAGATTAATAACAGAAGGTACGTTAATTAAATCTGTAATACCCTGAACAGACTGCTGAAGTACTTCATCTGCTTTTTTCAAAGCATCTGGCATGGTTGTCCGTCTATCTACAATCTCAAGCAGTTTGTCATTCGGAATGACAATCAACGTATCAACATGCTCCTTTAACTTTTCTATTCCCAACAGCGCATTTGTCATACGTGTGCGCGCCTCAAACTTAAAAGGCTTCGTGACAACACCAACGGTCAAAATCCCCATATCCTTTGCAATTGCTGCCACAATAGGGGCCGCACCAGTACCAGTACCACCGCCCATGCCACATGTAACAAATACCATATCTGCGCCTTTAAGCTCTTCTTTGATATCTTCTGAGCTTTCCTCGGCTGCTTTTTCTCCTACTTCAGGTTTTGCTCCCGCGCCAAGTCCTTTTGTCAGTTTCTCTCCTATCTGTAAAAGCTTTGGTGCCCTACAAAGCTGCAAAGCCTGTTTATCTGTATTGAGTCCTACAAATTCAACACCAGTAATTTTTTCATCTATCATTCGGTTTACGGCATTATTCCCTGCTCCGCCTACGCCTACCACAATAATTCTTGCCGCTGCATCTGTTTCATTTGATCTAATTTCGAGCAAGTTTCCTTCCTCCTTCATACTTCCTAATAAATTCCATCTAACTTATCATATAATTTTTTTTGCAATTAATCAACCTATTTTTCACTTTTCTTTTTATTTTATATTGATAGTCCGAACATATTAGCTTTAAATCGCCATTTTGTACTATTCTTAGATAATAACTGCTGTTTTTTATAACAACTTATTTCGTACCGGACATCCATATCATAAAAATAATTGTACAATCTGCCCCTTCCAGGCAATCCCGTACATGCATATTGTACAATCGTTTCATACCAACAGCACTTATTTTTTGCGCCTGAAAGTAATGTTTTTTCGGTCCACTGTATAGTTTTGCAAATCAAGAGTTCCTTCCTCTCCCTCCAGCCAGCGTAGAATCTCAGGAAGCTTCATCAGCTTTTCATCAAGATTTTCTAAAGGCCCAATATTAACCCGTACACGGTTATAACCTAAAGTAACATTATAATTATTATCAAACTGTATTTTATCACATGGCACGTTATATTTATTTAAAAGCTTTGTGATTGTCAGGATATTTTGAAAAATTTGCTCATTTTCAACCGGAAGCTTCTCATGAAGCATAACATGAGCAAATTTAAGACCTGTCACTTGAGGAATTCCTTTTGTTGTCACTTTCGACGCTTCTACAATAACTCCCTCATTATCAAAATACATGCATCTGCCAAGATATTTCACGTATCCTGCAAGCGCCTTTTCATATACAATAATTCTGATTGTGTCATTGGATTGCACTACCACATCCATTGTCTCCACAAACGGAACTCCTTCGATATCCTTATTTTTGTATTTCAGGGAAAGATAGAGAGAATTATCTCCAAAATATCCTGTCATAATCATCGCTTTTATCTCATCTGCAGAATAATGTTTATTGCCGTCCACCTGAACATTCTTAACGGTATAGTAACTCAATATAAAATACGAGACAATCAAAAAAACATTGATGATACCCAATACAATAACAATACGCACTTTCAGCCTTGTATCTGGCATTTTTGTGATGTTACTGCTTCTTTTTCCTGTTTTTCTCTCTGATTTTCTTTCAGGTTTATTTATCATTACGATCGTTTCCCCGTATTTGTTATCTCTTACTATTGTCATTTATTGACATAGCGGATACGCGCTCCAAGCTTTGCAAGATCTCCCACAATATCCTGGTATCCTCTCCTGATATACCTTGCATCTGCAACGGTGGTAATACCTCTGGCACACAGCCCGGCTATCACCAAGGCAGCTCCGCCCCGCAGTTCTCCGGCAATAACATTGCATCCTACAAGTTCCCTCCCCCCTGCCACAATTGCAGTGTCTTTTTCTATGGTGACATCCGCTCCCATTCGCTGCAATTCTTCAACAATCCGAAACCTGCTTGAAAAAATCTGTTCCTTTACCGTCAGCCTCCCTTTTGCCATACATGCTGCTGCAAGCAACGGCGACTGCAAATCGGTTGGAAAAGCAGGGTAAATATCTGTTTCTATGTAAGGAATATTCACAATTCTCTTTCTGTCACATGCATTGATTCGAATTTGATGCTCTTCTTCCCATTTTTCGACTTCTGCGCCCATGCCTATTATTATATCACATACACGGTCCAACTGTCTTATGGGAACATTTTCCAGCTCTATTTCTCCGCCTGCTGCCAATGCTGCAAACATATAAGTGCCTGCAACGATTCTGTCTGGAATAATTTCATACTCCACTCCATGCAGCCTTGAAAGCTCCACTCCATGTATCACAAGAATCCCATGTGTCATAAAATCAGGGGGAAATTCGATATTTGCGCCTGCCTTATTCAAGAATTTGCAAAGCTCAACTATTTCTGGTTCTTTGGCAGCATTTTTAATAATTGTTGTCCCCTGTGCTGTCACAGCAGCTAAAATTGTATTTTGGGTTGCACCCACACTAGAAAATGGAAACTTGATAATGGTACCTTTCAATTCATCTGCATATGCATGTATATGATTTCCTTCTGTCCATATCTGTGCGCCAAGTCTTTCAAGCCCGTACAAATGCAAATCTATCGGCCGTTCACCGATAACGCAGCCTCCTGGGTAATTTACACAAACTTCACCCAATCTTCCAAGCATCGCCCCCATTAATACAACGGACGAGCGCATTGCCGATACATATTTTCCCGGAAGTCTGTATTCCTTCACATTTTGCGTGTCAATCTCTGCACAAAAACCGGAATCCATTTCCAAAGAATTGGTGCGGACAACAGCGCCAGTACTTTTCAAGAGACTACACATATATCCTATATCGGTTATATCTGGACATCCTTTTAGTAGACATTTCCCTGGTATCAGCATACATGCTGCCAAAATTGGGAGTGCTGCATTTTTGGACCCCTGTATCTGTATACTTCCATTGAGCGGATTTCTGCCCTCCATCTGTATAGACTCATTAGTTCTGTCGAAATGGGCCATAGGGTTCACCACATAAAAATATGAATTATAATATTATATGCGGCGCCCTAACGAAAATTCCACTTTATCTGCAATGTTTACTGACATTCAACACAATTCCAATCTCTGTGAGCAGAAACAGCGTAGATGTACCACCGTAGCTGATAAAGGGAAGTGTAATACCTGTATTAGGGATTGTATTGGTCACAACGGCTATATTTAATATTACCTGTATCGCATAATGCGCCATTACGCCTACTACCAGCAGTGACCCAAATCTGTCCATCGTTTTGTTGGCAATAATCATACAACTCCATATCAATACCACAAACAACATAATAATTGTCAAAGCGCCAAACAATCCAAGTTCCTCACATATAATAGAGAAAATCATATCATTTTGCGCTTCCGGCAAGAATCCTCTTTTCTGCATACTCTGCCCCAGCCCTTTCCCCCAGATGCCTCCGGAGCCTATCGCATACAATGCCTGAATTGTTTGGAAAGCGGTATCTGTACTATAAGATTCTGGGTCTAACCAAGCTTTTATACGTCCCAAACGAAAGTTTGCTCCTGACGCATCCGCTTTTGTAACATATGTAACCAAAGCAGCTACCGCTGCTGCACCTGCCACACCGATGCCAATAAACCACTTATAATCAGGAACCGCTACAAATAACACAGCAACCGCAATTCCCATTACAATGATCGCTGAGCTCAAGTTATTTGTCAGAAAATAAATCAAAGCAGCTATTATGGTGGGGGGAACCATTATCACGGCAAGCCCCTTTGGCGTGCGTATCACATTTTTTCCCAAACTTTCAAGTCTTTGAATAATACTTGCAAGATAGACAATGACGCCAATCTTTGCAACCTCTGCCGGCTGAAAAGAAGTAACTTTTAAATTAATCCAGCGCCTCGCGCCATTTCGCTCAATACCTAGCGGTGTTATAACAAGAATCACCAACACAGCCGATACAAGAATCGCAAGCACGTCAAATTTCTGAAGCTGCTTATACGGAAATTTGATCATAATAAACATAGCAACAAAACCAACCATGGTTGATTGTGCCTGATTTTTGAGATAAAACGCAGAATCCCCCTTTTCCACCCCCGCCTCATATGAACTGACCGAATAGATCATCAGAAGACCAAATGCAACCAAAAACAACACGACCGCCAACAGCACATAATCCATGTTGTGTTTGCTGCTTCGGAATTTCACCGTTTGTCTAGCCACGGTATCACTCTCCTAAATTGTTTACATATTCCTTGAACTGCTTTCCCCTTACTTCATAGTTCGGGAACATTCCCCAGCTTGCACATGCCGGAGATAACAGCACTGCATCTCCCGCCTGCGCTTCTCTCACACATGTATCAAGCGCCTTTTCAAATGTATCCTCAAATAAAATATCCTCCTTTGGAAATCCATATTTTTGTGCACATGCCGCTATCTTTTCTCTTGTCTGCCCAATCAGCACCAATTTTTTTACTTTCTTGTCGAAGCATTGGATCCAATCATCATACGCACTCCCTTTGTCATACCCTCCTCCTATTAATATCGTAGGTTTATCCATAGCGCGAATCCCTTGTATCGCGGCGTCTGTGTTGGTCGCTTTTGAATCATTATAATACATCACGCCTCTTTTGGTAGCCACATATTCTATCCTGTGCTCTACCGCCGCAAACTGCTGAATGGAAGCGAGAATATTCTCCATCGGGACACCTGCGCTCATACTGATTCCAATTGCTGCCATGACATTTTCTATATTGCAAATTCCTATTAGATTCATACCTGTTTTCACATTTAATAGTCTTGTAGTCTTATGATCTTTTGCCAGATAAATTTCTTCATCTTTCAGATAAATGCCATTTTCAAGTGTCTGTGCAGATGAAAAATATACAACGGAAGCTGGACATCTGCTGCCAAAATCCCTTGTATATTCATTTTCGTAGTTTAAAATACAGACATCTTGTTTTGTCTGATTCCTTGTCACCGCTTCCTTGGCTGCTACATAATTCTCCATTGTATGATGACGGTTGAGATGATCTGGCGTAATATTTAAAATGGCTGATACCTGTGGGTGAAAATCTTCTATCGTTTCTAGCTGAAAGCTTGATATTTCTGCTACAGCAACGGTATCTTCACTCATTTGCGGCGCCGCGTCGGTGTATGGATAACCAATATTACCGACAACATATACACTGTCAAAATAATCCTGCATGATCTGTCCCACAAGCGATGTTGTTGTTGTTTTTCCATTTGTTCCAGTAATTGCAAGAACCCGGCCTTTTGCAAAATGATAAGCAAGCTCTATTTCCCCCCAAATATGAATCCCTTGCTCTTTCATATACAACACAAAATCCGCGTCCGCCGGAACTCCTGGACTAAGTATTGCAAGCTCAACATCCTTCGTTCGTTCTTTCGGAAATACTCCTGTATATAATTCTGACTTGGTTTCCCACCCAAGCTTCTCGCTGATGAATTCCTTTACAGCCGCCTTATCAGTCTTTTCGCTGCTGTCATAGACAAGCGGCAATGCACCATTCTTTTCAAGCAATACGGTGGAGCCTATACCACTTTTTCCAGTTCCTACTATAATAACTCTTTTATCCTTTATATCAAGCATTTTTATACCTCTCTGTATGCTTCAGTGCGCATATCAGTCCTCAATTATACCCTATTTCTTCCAAATATGGAAGTATATTTTCAAAAAGCTGTCTGACTATTGGCGCAGCAATCTGTCCGCCATAATATGTTCCCTGCGGTGTGTCAATAATTGCAAGTGCCATAATCTTAGGATTGTCTGCCGGTGCAAATCCAAGAAAAGAAGCAATATATCTGCCGCTTCCTCTAGGAAGCGTCTGGCTTGTAGCTGTTTTGCCTCCCACACGAAACCCTTCCACATAGCCATTCCTACCGCCGCCATTCTCCACCACCTGCTCTAGTACATATTTAAGTTTCTCCGTTGTATCTGAGGATACAATTCCCTCCGATACTGGATATGAAAATTCATCTACAACGGTATTGTCTGCATTTACTGCTTTTACCGCAAAGTGCGGTGTCACTAACTTTCCTCCATTAATCAGACCCGCAACCGTTGTCATCAGACGTATTGGTGTAATCTGAAAAGACTGCCCAAAGGAAATTGTTGCAAGCTCTACCTCACCGATTTTATCAGGCTGATGCATAATGGTTCCTGCTTCACCTGGCAAATCAATACCTGTTTTATTCTTTAACCCGAATTTCGTAAAATATTCATAATATTTCTCCACTCCAATCCGCAGTCCTACAGTGATAAATACCGGGTTGCAGGAATTCATAACCGCATGGGTAAAATCTTCCGCACCGTGTCCTGCGACTTTATGACAACGTATTTTTCGATCATCTACAATAATAAATCCTGGGCAGGAAAAATTGTCATTCAGCGTTACTGAGCCACTTTCAAGTCCAGCCGCTGCCGTGATTATTTTAAACGTAGACCCCGGCTCGTAAGTATCATTAATACAGCCATTTCTCCACATTTTATTCAGCAAATCCTGTTTGCTTTCCTGCTTTACCTCTGTCTGCGCATCTTCTGCGTTTTGTTCTGGTACCGTCTGCTGCTGCACCTGGTATTCCTCAATCAACGTAAAGGGTTCGTTTAAATCAAACTCTGGTACATCGGTCATGGCAAGAATTTCACCATTGTTCACATCCATCACAATTATCGATACCCCTGCCGCCTGCTTTGTTTCATATGCTTGCTTTGCAAGCTGTGTCGCATATTTCTGAATATTGACATCCAGACTGATATACAAGTCCTTTCCTGCCTCCGGTTCCTTTCTGCGCTCCCCCATTCCGTCAAGCTCAATTCCTTTGGCATCTGTGAGCGTCAAAATCTGCCCCTTCTTTCCAGTCAAATACTCTTCATAGGCTACTTCTAGTCCTATAATGCCCTGATTATCGCCTCCCGTAAATCCTAATACCTTGGAGGCAAGTTCTCCATAAGGATAATACCGTTTATAATCCTCATCTACCTTTACGCCTGCCATATCATAGTTTCGTATCCTGTCACCAGTTTCTTTGTCTACATTGCTCTTTATACGCTCTCTGGCACTATATTTTTCCACATGCTTGCGCACATACTCCTCAGAAAGGTCCAATTCACGGCACAACATTTCTATCACTTTTTCTGGTTCCTTTATCTGACTATAAATAACAGAAATGGTACAAACAGTCTTGTTGTCTGCAAGTACTGTACCTGTGGAATCTATAATCCGTCCCCTTGCAGCTTTGATGTCGCGTTCCCTCTCATGAAGATCCAAAGCACGCTCTGTATAATGCTCAGAACGCATTATCATCAAATATCCTACACGTACCCCCAACAGCAGGAGCGCTGTCACAGACAATACACAAAACACAAATGTCTTTCTCTTTTGTATTGTCATGTTCCGTCTCCCGGTACTGTTTTTCACTGCCATTTTCTGCCTCTGCTTATGTCGTATTACTATTAGTTTATTATTGCAGAGAATAATATATTCCTGGCAGATACATCTATTGTATCCCTTTTATACAAAAATCACTGTGCATTATCTGGATTTTCGTCACCTGCTTGCGTGTCATTATTATTATCATCTGATTCATTATCTTCTATGGCATAATCCATCTCCGCCTTTTCGCCCGTATCAGGATTCACCAGTTCACCCGTATCAGGATCTACCGTATACGAAGGGCCGCTGCTGGTTGGGTCTGAACCATCCCCTTCTGACGAGCTTGGTGTATCTCCATTTTCGCCTCCAGTGCCTTCGCCGCCCTCCTGGCCTCCATTTTCTGAATTTTCACCTTCTTCTCCTTCTCCCGATGTCGTATCATTTTGCATAATATTTCCAAGAATATTATCAATTTCCTCCTGTTCTGCAATTGTCATCTCCTCTGTTCTGGTAATATGCAGGTAAGGAAGCACTTCTGTCAAAATTTTTTTCACAATGCCTGTGGCATATGTTGCATGAGCCTGATCTGCTACATTCGGCTCATTAATGACACAATAAATTGCAATCTGCGGATCGTCTGCCGGAGCAAAGCCAATAAAAGAAACAACATAATGCTTGTGATCACGGGGAACTTTTTCAGCAGTTCCTGTTTTTCCACCTATCGCATAGCCTGCAGGCCGTGCAGATTTTCCAGTTCCTTCTGCAACAGAAGCATAAAGATACTGTCTCATCTGCGCTGAGGTAGAAGAAGAGATTGTTTGTTTCAGTACTCTTGGCTCTATGTTCTTAATCGTATCTCCATTGGAATTTGTAATTTTACTTACCATATGCGGTTCATAATAATATCCGCCATTGATAACAGAAGAAAATGCCGTTATCATTTCAATCATTGTCACATTATATCCCTGCCCAAAAGAAGATGTCGCAAGCTCTGTTGGCCCCATCGAACTTTCATTAAACACCAAGCCGGCCGTTCTTGCCTCTCCCGCCAGATCAATATTGGTTTTCAAGCCAATATTAAAAATTTGCTGAAACTGTACCAGATTTTTTACGCCGATTGCTTCCCCCATCTTCATAAAAGCGACATTGCAGGACTGTTCCAGCGATCCGCTTACATCAAGGGTGCCATGCCCCCCTCTGACATTGCATCGAATACGTTGGTCTGCTATCTCTAGTACTCCTCCACACTGATACGATTCGTTGCCGACAATTTTTCCTGTCTCAATACCAGTAGCCAATGTCAGTGCTTTGGCTGTAGAACCAGGTTCATAAGTATCTGATATACAAAAATTTCTCCATAGCTGGTTCAATGTATCATAATATGTTTCATCTGACTCCATCTGAGAAATTTGATCTTGTGTATAATACGCTGATAAATCTTTTGGATTGTTCAAATCAAAATCGGGATAACTTGCCATAGCCAAAATATCGCCATTATTACAGTTCTGAATAATGACTGCGGTATCAAATGAACCAAGACCTTCCCGCGCCTCATCTTTGTGCTCATCATTAAACTCTTTGATATATTTTTCACAAATTGCCTGTATGTTGGCATCAATGGTACTCACCAGCGAATTTCCATCCACAGCCGGCACTGTGGTGCGCTCTAAAACAGAATCATCATTCAGATAACCATACTCTCTGCCATTTGTTCCATTCAGTATATCATTGTAATATTCTTCAAGCCCATAGGTACCATTATTATCTGTTCCTGTAAATCCAATCACATCGCAGGCAAGCGTGCCGTTTGGATATCGTCTGATATATTCAGGCTCAAACCATACGCCGCTGATATTTCCCATCTTCTCATTTCCTTTTTGAGATGCTTTTTTATTATGCTCATTTTTTCTATCGAGAAAAGGACTCATTTCATCATAGGTAATTCTCTTTTTCAAAACACGATATTGTGAGCTGGGATTCTCTTTCACATATTGTTTCAGCTCTGTTAAATTCAGTCCAAAACATTCTGATAACGCCGTCAGTGTTGGCTCTTCATTTTTTTTGTCATCCAGCATGAGTTTACAATCAAGAATTACATTGTATACCTTCTCGCTTACCGCAAGAATTGTTCCATTTGCATCGGTTATCGTTCCCCTTTTAAACGGCAATGTAGAAGAATCATACCGCTGCTGTGACAAAATCTTCTTTTGATAAACATTATGACTATCATACGCAATGACATACAATCTTGTCCCTAACCCTGCAAAAGCCAGCAGAATGATAATCATCATCACTGCCAGCTTTAAAGATTTTACTTTGTTGACATTTTTATTAACCCTTCGTTTATTTCTTCGACTATTTCTTCTTGCCATCAAATCACCTTACACATACATTCAATCTGCTATCTCACTATATTGGCGTACATAGTCATTTCCTTCGCCTGTATACTCGATAACTTGTCCTTCCTTCGCATATTTCATACCCAATTCATTCACTGCAATACGTTTTATTTCGTCTAACTCAACACTACTCATAATTTTTGTATATGTCTCATCATTTGCAAGCCGCATCTCATTCAGCTGACTCTCTAATTTCGAAATACTTGAAATGTGGTTCGTAATATCTGAATGTAATTTCACATAACCCATAAGCACGCTACAAACAATGATAAGCGCTATCGCCATCACTGCAATATATCCTCTGTTCATTGGAACAGCTTTCACTTTGTATCTGCGTACTGCCCTTGACCGATTTTGCGTTTTTTCTTTTTTTGCAGGTGCAGTCTGTAACTTACGAACCGCGCTCCCTTCTACATACGTATATCTTTCATCAGAACGCTTACTGCTGCCCTTTGCACTTCTGTTTTTTCTGCTTGTGCTTGTCCTAGATGATGAACCAGCATTCCTCATTGTTACCTCCATATTATTCCGAAAAAATATTAGACCCAAAAACCTCCCTTTATTATAGAAGTTCCACTGTTTTCCCTGTCTTTTGACAGTTCTTTAATAGACTAAATTCTTTCAAAAGTCCTCAGCTTTGCACTTTTCGATCTCGAATTTGCCTCCAGCTCTTTTTGTGATGGCAAAACTGGTTTTCTTGGTACTGCTTTACCATATGGAATCTTTCCGCATACACAAACCGGAAATTCCGGCGGACATGTGCATGGATTTTCCATCGTTCTAAAAAAGTTTTTCACAATCCTGTCTTCTAGCGAATGAAATGTAATAATACATAGTCTTCCCTGCGGATTTAATAAATTAACCAAATCCTCCAAAGAATCTTTTAGAACATCCAATTCATGATTGCATTCTATCCGGATTGCCTGAAATGTTCTTTTGGACGGATGACCGCCTACTGCACGCATTTTGGCTGGTATTGCTGTCTTTATGATAGCATTGAGTTCAAATGTTGTCTCGATTGGTTTGACAGATCTTGCCTGAACAATATGCTTTGCAATATTCTTTGCAAACTGATCCTCACCATAGTCTTTAATCATTCTGTACAATGACGATTCATCATAGTCATTTACAATATCTCTGGCTGTCAGCTTCTGCCTTTGATCCATGCGCATATCAAGGGGCGTATCATATTTATACGTAAACCCTCTCTCAACCGTATCAAGCTGATAGGAAGAAACTCCTAAATCAAGAAGAATTCCATCCACTCCTGCTATTCCTTTTTCCTGAAGCAATGCCTTTGCATTACAGTAATTATTTCTGAAAATTGTAACTTTATCACCAAATTTCTCTAATCGTTTCGTTGCTGCTTCTATTGCTGATGCATCTTGATCAATCCCATAAAAACAACCGTTTTCATTCAGTCGTTTGCATACCTCATAGGCATGTCCGCCGCCGCCAAGGGTACCATCCAAATAAATACCTCCCGGCTTAATGTTCAATGCTTGTATTGTCTCATCAAGCAAAACCGACGTATGTTTAAACTCCATCTTCGCATCCTTTCCTATTACAGCATTAATCCCAAATCTGACATATGTTCCGCGATATCATCCATATCGTCGTATTCTGAAACTTCTTCCCATTTCTCTTTATTCCAGATTTCAATTCGACCTCCCACACCAGCCAAAATGACTTCCTTATCCAAAGCTGCAAACGCTCTTAACACAGCGGGGAGCAAAATTCTTCCCTGCTTATCCACTTCAACATTCGCAGCGCCTGCCAGAAAAAAGCGAACAAATTTACGGGATTCTTTATTTGTCAGTGGCAAAGCCTTGAGTTTTTCCTCAAAAGCAGTCCATTCTGTGTTGTCATATACAAAGAGACAGCCATCAAGCCCTTTTGTTACAACGAAATTATCTCCAAGAATTTCGCGGAATTTAGAGGGGATTATCAGCCTGCCTTTCGCATCTATCGTATGATTGTATTCACCCATGAACATACCAATCACCACCACACTATACCACTTCGTTCCACTTTTCACCACTTCAAAATATATTTTACATGAAAAAGGACAAAATAACAAGCATTTCTTCAATGGCATTCCGAATAAAAAATCATGTTAAAATTACATTATCCCAATTTTTTCTTCTAAATATTGCTTTTTTAACAAAAAAATTACTATATCTTGTTGTCAAATTAAAAAAGTGGAGAAAAATCCCTTAAAATTCTTTTCCTCTCCAGAAAAAAATTTAATAATTTCCTCCACGTTGATTTAATATCCTTTTATCCCACTAAATCAAAAAGACTGATTTGATTTGATTCTGGAATTTCACCCAGAAGTCCCAAATCCCCCATTAAGTCGATCACTGTTTTTGAAACTTTTGTTCTGCTTCTAAAATCATCTTTTGAAAGGAAAGGACCATCTTTTGCTGCCTCCATAATTGCATCTGCTGCCTTTTCACCAAGTCCTTCTATACTGCTTAGAGAAGGCATAATTTTATTATTTGTAATTTGAAAGTTTCTTGAATGTGCTATAAAAATATCAATGGGTTCAAATTCAAATCCTCTTGCATACATTTCCTGCACAATACGCATATCCCGAAGTGCATCTTGTTCCTTATTTGTCAAAGTATCGCTTCGTTTTCTATAATCAGCCATATTGCGCTCTAAGTGCTCGCGGCCCTGGCACATTATTTCATAAGAAAACGCCGAAGCTCTGATACTAAAAAATGCACAGTAATATGCAAGCGGATAATTTATCTTGCAATATGCAATACGCCACCCCATCATAACATAGGCCGCCGCATGAGCTTTTGGGAACATATACTGTATCTTTTCACACGACCATGCATACCAGTCAGGCACATTATGATCGAGCATATCTTTCTTCCATTCCTCCCAGTTTGCACATTTTCCCTTTGCGACAGTTCCTTTTCGCACAGCCTCCATAATCTTAAAAGATTCCTCTGAGTCAAGCCCCATACCAATCAAATACGTCATAATATCATCTCGCGTACAGATGGCAGTTGAAATCGTTGCTTTTCCTTCTTGAATTAAGGTTTGTGCATTTCCTAGCCAAACATCTGTTCCGTGCGACAATCCTGAAATTCTGACAAGATCAGAAAAATATTTTGGCTGCGCATCAATAACCATCTGCATCGCAAAATCTGTGCCAAATTCCGGAATTCCCAGACACCCAAGTTTGCACCCGCCGATATCTTCCGGAGCGATTCCAAGCGCTGATGTATTCTGAAAAAGGGACATAACCTCTTTATCATCAAGTGGAATCGTTGTTGGATCAATCCCCGTCAAATCTTGAAGCATGCGAATCATTGTCGGATCGTCGTGTCCAAGAATATCAAGCTTCAACAAATTGTGATCAATCGAATGATAATCAAAATGTGTTGTAATCGTATCTGTTGTCATATCATTTGCCGGATGCTGCACTGGCGTAAACGAATCAATTTCCTCCCCTACTGGCAAAACTACAATACCGCCGGGATGTTGCCCTGTAGTGCGCCTTACTCCCACGCAGCCTTCCACAATACGGTTTATCTCGCTAGTACGCTTCTGTTTTCCGCGTTCTTCATAGTAATTTTTCACATATCCATAAGCTGTTTTGTCAGCCAGCGTGCCTATTGTTCCAGCGCGAAATGTCTGCCCATATCCAAAGATAACCTCTGTATATTTATGGGCCTTGCTTTGGTATTCACCTGAAAAATTAAGATCGATATCTGGTTCTTTATTTCCTTTAAAACCAAGAAATGTTTCAAAAGGAATATCAAAACCGTCTTTTATCAATTTTTGTTTGCAAATTGGACAATCCTTGTCCGGCATATCACATCCTGCCATTCCTGCAAATTTTTTGACCTCCTCTGAATAAAAATCGCTGTAATGGCGGTTTTTGCAATAATAATGCGGACTGAGTGGATTCACTTCTGTGATTCCAGCCATCGTAGCCACAAAAGAAGAGCCGACCGATCCGCGTGAACCTACCAAATATCCATCCTCAACCGACTTCCAAACAAGTTTCTGCGCGATAATATACATCACAGCAAAACCATTGCTGATAATAGAATTCAATTCCCGCTTGAGTCTTGCCTCAACAATATCCGGAAGCACATCACCATACATCTCATGTGCCTTTCTATAACAAATATCTGTCAGTTGCTGATCACTGTTTTCAATAACCGGCGGGCACTTGTCTGGACGCACTGGCGCTATTTTGTCACACATATCTGCTATTTTGTTCGTATTTGTAATCACAATTTCTTCCGCTTTTTCGCTTCCCAGATAGGGTGCAAACTCTTCTAGCATCTCCTCCGTGGTATGCAGAAAAAGCGGTGCCTGATTATCTGCATCCTTAAACCCTTTGCCGGTCATAATGATACGCCTATATATTTCATCTTCCGGGTCCAGAAAATGTACATCACAAGTTGCCACCACAGGTTTATGGAACTGCTCGCCAAGCTTTACAACCTTTTTATTTAGTGCTATCAAATCTTCCTCAGAATTAATATTCCGATGGCGTTCAGACTCTATCATAAATTGATTGTTTCCAATAGGCTGTATCTCAAGATAATCATAAAAATGCACAATTTTGGCAATCTGTTCTTCACTCTGTCCATCAAGAAGGGCGCTGAAAAGTTCTCCTGCTTCACAGGCAGTTCCAATAATCAGCCCTTCTCTGTATTGTTCTATCAGGCTTTTGGGTATCAGCGGCCTTTTATAAAAATATTTTAAATGTGACTGCGAAATCAGCCTGTACAAATTGATTCGTCCTGTCTGATTTTTAGCCAAAATAATAATATGATATGAATGCAGTTTCCTGACTGCTTCCACACTTGATTTTCCCAGTTCATTCAAATCAGAAAGTGTTATAATCCCATCATTTTCAAGCATTTCTTTAAATTTGACAAATATCAATGCTGTGCACTCTGCATCATCAACCGCTCTGTGGTGATTCTCAAGTGATATTTTCAAGGTTTTTGCAACTGCATCAAGCGTATATTTTGCCTGACCTGTAAGCAGCGTTCTTGCTATAGCAACCGTATCTACATAGGTAAAGTCCACTGCAATTTTCTGTCTTTTTGCATTTTCTTGAATAAAGCTGACGTCAAAACTGGCATTGTGCGCCACTAACACTGCGTCTCCCACAAATTCCAAAAACTTTGGAAGAACCAAGTCAATCGTCTCCGCATCTATCACCATACTGTCATTAATGCTTGTCAATTTCTCAATCTCAAAAGGAATCGGAACTTTTGGGTTGACAAACGTTGAAAATCTGTCGGTTATCTCTCCATTTACCACCTTCACCGCACCAATTTCAATAATACGATTTGTGACAGGAGAAAAACCTGTTGTCTCAATATCAAACACTACATAGGTCTCATCTAATTTCTGCCCTTTATCATTCGTTACAATTCTTTTCAGATCATCTACCAAATACCCTTCTACACCATAGATTATTTTGAAATCATCATCCGAAGACAAAGCGTGGTTTGCATCAGGAAAAGCCTGTACACATCCATGATCTGTGATAGCGAGCGCCTTGTGTCCCCACTTCTTGGCACGTTTGATAATATCCTTCACATCCGAAACTCCATCCATATCACTCATCTTTGTATGACAATGCAGCTCCACACGTTTTTTTGCACTATTATCCATGCGACCTGTAGTAAAGTCAGGTATTTTCATGACACCAACGACGGAACCTATCGTAAGTTCTCTGTCGAATGTATCGTTGACCGTGACGCCTTTTAATTTCAAAAACGCCCCCAATTTAATATCGCTCATCAATTCGTTTAACTGTTCATTGTGCACAAACATCTTTACTTTGATTGTATCTGTAAAATCTGTTATCTCAAAGCTTACGATTGTACGTTCATTCCTAAGTTCACGTGTATCTAATGTACGCACCTTACCTCTGATTGTCACTTCGCCCATTTCGCCCCAGATTTCTTCAATGCGAATGCTCTCATCCTCGAAATCCCGTCCAAAAATAACATTGGGATTGTCTGAACGTTTAAGCGGTCTTCTCTGAGAACTTCTCTCTGTGCCTTTTTCAAATTTGCCAAATGACTTCTTTTCTGAACCATAAGAAGCCGCTTCCTTTTTGGGTACTGGCGCTGGCATGGAAATGGTCGATTCTTCTATATTTAGATTGGTTGTATGCTGAGAATCAACTATCTCATCTTCTCTTGCAGTACCTACCAAACGATTACGGATTCCCTCCACAATCTTTTTGATGCGGATTTCATCTTCTTTTTTGTATTTGCTTTCTTTTGCTGGTTTGTATGCAGTCTGGAACTTAACTCGAAATCCACACCGCTCATTCAACACTTTATCCATAATCGCAATAAGCTCATCCTCTTTGGACTTTGCAATTACACCGTCCTCAAGAACAAGCTCCATGATATCTTCCTGGGGAAAGCTGATATCTGCCTGTTTGAACATCATATAAAGCATATGTTCACACCCTTTTAATTCCATAAGAATGCTTTCCCTGTATGTATCTAGCAGTTTTTCGGGGCTATACTGCCCCGAAAGCACAAATTTCTCATATAATTTTATATGGATATAATTTTGAGGAAAAAACTGCTTTTTTATTTCGCTTTCAACAAGATATATTTTTTCTTTTTCTATCAACCGTTCGCTTCTGATGTAAATGCGCAGCAAATCCTTTCGTTTGGTTGCTGTAATTCGTTCCACCACCACTTGTTCAAACAAATCTTTTAGCATACCATCTAATTTCAGATTCGGAAATGCTTCAAAAAATACCTTTTCCATCCATCCTCCCGCTGATGTCTACTTCTATCCAAAATCGTTTATTTCGTTTTTTCCCAATGATCCAGCTCATACTTTAATGTATCTAAAAGTGCATGTTCTGGAACTTTTTTCACAATCTCACCCTTTTTAATCAAAAGACCTTCTCCAATCCCGCCTGCTATTCCAATATCTGCTTCCTTTGCTTCACCTGGTCCATTGACTGCACATCCCATTACTGCTACCTTTATATCAAGATCATATCCCTGAACCATTGTTTCTACCTGATTTGCCAAGCCAATCAAATCTATATTTGTCCGACCACACGTAGGACATGAAACAACTTCAATCCCTCCTGTCCTAAGCCCAAGCGCACGTAGTATCAGCTTGGCAGACTTGATTTCCTCAACGGGATCTCCTGTCAGAGATACTCGGATGGTATCACCAATCCCCTGATAAAGAATAATACCCAATCCCACTGCAGATTTAATATTTCCGCTCATAACCGTACCCGATTCCGTAATTCCCACATGCAGCGGATATTGTGTTTTATCTGCCAAAATCTCATGGGCTTTGACACACATTGTTACGTCCGAGGATTTGATGCTAATCACAATATTGTCATATCCAAAATCTTCTATCATATGCACTTTGTCAAGCGCACTCTCTACAATTCCTTCCGCAGTAACACCATGGTATCTCTCTATAAGTTCTTTTTCCAAGGAGCCGCTGTTTACCCCCACGCGAATTGGTATCATCCGCTCCCTAGCAGCCTTTACCACTTCTGAGACCTTTTCCCGTCCGCCTATATTTCCTGGATTGATTCGGATTTTGTCAGCTCCATTTTCTATTGCTGCAATCGCCATCTTATAATCAAAATGAATATCTGCCACCAAGGGGATTGTAATTTCCTTTTTGATCTGTGCCAATGCTTTTGCTGCCTCTATTCCAGGTACCGTACATCGGACTATTTCACAGCCTGCCTGTTCAAGTCGTTTAATCTGATTGATGGTAGCTGTTACATCATCTGTTTTTGTATTTGTCATAGATTGTATTAAAACAGGATTTCCGCCGCCAATTACTCTGTCGCCTATCTGAATTACTTTTGTATGCTCTCTGTACATCGTTTTATTCCTCTCTTTGTTTATTATGAAAAAATCCTTGCAATGTCATTATAAAGTACAAATACCATCAATATCATAAGCGCCACAAAACCTATAAAATGGACAATTCCTTCTTTGTCAGGTGAAACAGGCTTCCCGCGAATCACCTCCACAAACATAAACAAGAGTCTGCCGCCATCAAGCGCTGGCAAAGGCAGCAAATTCATCACGCCTAAATTGACGCTGAGCAGCACCGCAAAATTGATCATTGTCAAAACAACCGTTGGCAAACCATATGGTTTCGCCACCTCTATCGTTTCATCAATCGTTACCGCAATTCCTACTGGTCCTGACAAATCATTTGCAGAAAGTTTTCCTTGCACTAACATTAATAAGCTCTTTACTGTTGTTTTCAGCCAGTATCGCACTTCATATGCACTGTATTTTATCAAATTTAAGCCTTTACACTTGATGGTTTCACCTATTTGAAAGCCTATATAATATCTGTTGTCCTCCTCACTAAACTTTGGTGTAACCGTCGTTGTATATTTTTTTCCATCACGCTTATATTCAATTTCCATTGGCTCACCTTTGCTAAAGGCTGATGCAAAGGTAACCTCTCCCTGCAGATATATGCGCTCCCCGTCCATTTTGGTAATAAGGTCCCCTTCTTTGAGCCCTGCTTCCTTCGCAGGATATCCCTCGGACAAAGAATTGATAACAGGAATCACCTCACCCGAAAATCCAACTACAATCAGCGACAATAAAAATGCAAGGATAATGTTAAAAAACGGTCCGGCAAATACCGTTGCAATCCTAGCCCAGACATTGGCATCATTAAAAGCGCCCTCCGGTTTTTCAGACTTTTTATCACCGTTTGGGTTCTCTGTCTCATTCTCTACTGAGTAAACACCATCCTCACCTTCGAACATACAGGCGCCGCCGATTGGAAACAGCTTCAGCACATACTTCGTTTCCCCTTTGGTAAACTTTATAATATCAGGACCCATTCCGATAGAAAACTGCAATACTTTAATACCATTCAATTTTGCAATAAGAAAATGTCCCAATTCATGCGCTATTACCACCACTCCAAATATTAGAACAAATACGATTATTGTTACAATCATACCTCCATTTTTCCTCCCTTTACGATGTATGCACTCTCAAATATCAGGCACAAAAAGACTTCGAGCGTATTTCATACCAATCAATTCCATTGTTTCCTTTTGTGTTGCCAGAATATCCTCCACATCTGGATTTTCTATCTTTTTATGTGCATCCATACACAATTCAATAATCTCCGGAATTTGCAAAAACTTTATTTTCCGTTCTAAAAACAGACTTACTGCGCACTCATTAGCGGCATTAAAAACAGTCGGTATGCTTCCACCCTCTTGCGCTGCCCGCAGAGCAAGTTTCAGACCCGGAAATGTTTCCATATCCGGTTTCTCAAATGTAATACTGCCAAGTTCATAAAAATCTACTCTCTTTCCCGTCATAGGACGTCTGTCGGGATAAAACAGCGCATATTGAATTGGCAGTTTCATATCAGGCATCCCAAGCTGTGCGATGATGCCCCCATCAACATACTCAACCATAGAATGTATAATGCTTTGCGGATGCACAATCACCTGAATCTGAGACAGATCCATCTGAAAAAGCCACTTGGCTTCCATCACCTCAAGTCCTTTATTTACAAGTGTTGCTGAATCAATGGTTACCTTACTGCCCATTGACCAGTTCGGATGATTCAATGCATCTTCAAGCCGTACATGCTCAAGTTCTGATTTGGTTTTTCCGCGAAAAGGTCCTCCTGATGCAGTAATCAAAAGTTTACTGATTCGCTCCTTGTTTTCTCCCTGTATAGACTGAAATATTGCACTGTGTTCACTGTCCACCGGAAGAATAGATACGCCCATCTGCGCAGCAAGCGGCATAATGATATGACCTGCTGTTACAAGTGTTTCTTTATTTGCAAGCGCGATATCCTTATGTGCTTTAATCGCAGCAATTGTTGGCTGAATACCAATCATCCCCACTATGGCTGTTACCAGTATTTCAGAATCCTCCATCTCTGCAACTCCAAGCAACCCTTCCATTCCAGGAATCACTTCAATATCCATATCAGACAGCCGTATTTTTAATTCTTTGCACATCTTTTCACTTTGAAGAGACACAAGACGCGGCTTAAACTCCCTTACTTGCTTTTCCAATAAATCAATATTGGCCCCTGCTGCCAGACCAACTACTTGAATGTCAGGATTGTCTCGTACAATCTCAAGTGTCTGTGTACCAATAGAACCTGTAGAACCTAGTATTGCTATTTTTTTCACAAAAATACTCCTTTTCCCATGATATACTCTCGCAATATCAAGTATAATGGAGATTCCGAGAATACATCTATGATATAGTATATTAAAATGCTGTTTGTCCTATTTCAAGAAGAATCATAATTAAAAAATAAGTAATTGGTGCTGTAAAAATCACACTGTCAAAACGGTCCATAATACCCCCATGACCAGGTATGAGTTTTCCATAATCCTTTATTTCAAAGTTTCGTTTCACCGCAGATGCCGCTAAGTCACCAACCTGGGAAATCACAGAACCCACGCCGCCCACAATTGGCAAAATCAGCACAAGCTGCTGCGTCTCCAAAGTAACATCCATAAAATAACCAAATAATGCGCCAACCAATGCAGAGCCGACAATTCCGCCAACAGAACCTTCAATGGACTTCTTGGGGCTGAGTACAGGAGCCAGTTTATGTTTTCCTATCATCACTCCCACAAGATATGCACAAGTATCTGATATCCACGAATTAATAAAAATCATCCATACCAAATAAATACCATTCTCCAACTGTCTTGTCAAAAAGACAAATGACAGCATCACAGGTGCATATATCAATGAAAAATACGTGCTCATTACCTGATTGGCATGATATTTAGGAAAGGTAAATACATAGACAAACATCAGTGCTATCAATGCCATAATCATTATCATTGAAGTATACGAAGTATTTTGTACCAAAAAAGTTACAAAATAATAACACGTAATGATAATTAAGCCCATTACTTCAAGGCTGTTTATCTTTTTATAATTCCCCAAATTATCTTTCTGCCGAATACCACACGCCTTTGTCAGCTCCAAGAAACCAATAATAGAAATCCCATATAATACCACTGCCAATATGATGCCGCCTGGAAGAATAGAAACAAGTGCCGCTATCACAAGCAATACCGCACTGATAGTTCTTTCTTTACTTATTTTCCCTAGAATATTAGAAGCCATACATTACTCCTCCTCAACAAGGCCATATCTTCGATCTCTTTTTTCATATACTTCCACAGCCTTTGCAAGTTCATTCTTATCAAAATCGGGCCAAAAAACAGAAGTAAAATAAAGCTCTGCATAAGAAGCCTGCCATAGCAGATAATTGGAAATTCTCTGTTCGCCAGATGTTCTTATCAATAGATCAGGATCTGGCAAACCTGCTGTATCAAGTTCCGCTGCAATCTTTTTATCATCAATCTCCTCCGGTTTGAGCACTCCAGCCGCTACTTTGTCTGCAAGCTTTACAACAGCTCTTCTAATCTCATCACGCCCTCCATAATTTATTGCTATCTGAAAATGAAGCCCTGTATTGTATTGTGTAGCCTGTTCCAACTTCTCGATACTTGTTCTCAAATCCTCTGCAAGACCTGATTTGTCACCGATAACACGCACACACATATTATTTTTTTGTGCCCGCTTGATACTGTTTTTCATATAGTTTCTGAGCAATTCCATCAGCATTGCCACCTCACTGTCAGGTCTTGTCCAATTCTCTGTTGAAAACGCATAGACCGTAAGGTAATTAATTCCCATATGATAGGCATCTTCACATATCTGCTCAAGCGTTTTTGCCCCCTGCACGTGCCCGGCTGTACGCGGAAGCCCTTTCGCTTTGGCCCAGCGGCCATTTCCATCAAGAATGATTGCTACATGATTGGGTACACTCATTCCTACTCCTCCTTTTTTAATCACTGCGTGATAGCACTAAAGTGTAAAGTCGCTTTTCATCGAATTTCAAAATTTTTGCATAGTGCGAAAAAATCGTCGCTTTACAGCAACGATTTAAGGCAAAAAGGGGCACTGCACGCCCCTTTTGTTTCGAGCATTTCCTTACTCAATGAATTCAGTGCAATAAATATAACAAATTATACCGTAAGAATTTCTTTAGACTTCTCATCAATAGCTTTATCAACATCCTTAATATATTTGTCTGTCATCTTCTGAACAGCATCTTCTAAGTCCTTAATTTCATCCTCTGATATCTCTGTCTTAGCAAGCTTTTTGAAAGAATCATTTGCATCTCGTCTGATATTACGAATTGCTACCTTGCATTCTTCCCCTTTCTTTTTCACATCCTTAACAAGGTCTTTTCTGCGTTCCTCTGTAAGTTCAGGAAATACAAGGCGAATTACAGATCCATCATTACTGGGAGTAATTCCAATATCAGAAGCCAAAATTGCTTTTTCAATCGCTTTGATAAGGCTCTTTTCCCACGGAGCTATCTGAATCATTCTAGCTTCTGGAATCGTAATATTACCAACCTGCTGAATTGGTGTCATTGTTCCGTAATAATCAACCTTTACCTTATCAAGCACATGAGGGTTTGCACGGCCTGCACGTATTGTTTGATAATCCGATAAAAGAAAATCAAAAGCTTTCTGCATTTTGTCATCATATGTTTTTACTCTTGCGTCCATTTTCTATATCCTCCTGAATATTTATTATTTTTTGATACAGTTTATAAAACCCTCATGTCACACAACAGCTTTAAACTGTTATTACAGTACCATTTGAATTTCCTCTTACTGTATTTATTATACTGTTTTCTTCATTCAATCCAAAAATAGTCATTGGCATCTTATTTTCCATGCAAAGCACTGCTGCTGCCAAATCCATCACGCCAAGCTTTCTATCAATAACCTCTATAATTGATATTGTATCAAATTTCTTTGCATCTTTATTCAACTTTGGATCGGAATCATATACGCCATCAACTGCTCTGGCTGACAAAATCATATCTGCCTCTATTTCAACTGCTCTGAGTACTGTTCCCATATCTGTTGAAAAATACGGATGCCCTATACCGCCTGCAAAAAATATTACTTTCCCTGATTCAAGCGCCATGATTGCTTTGTCTTTTGAAAAAAGCTCTGTAAAAGATGCACATTGGAAAGGTGTGAAAATCTCTGTGTCCATACCTACCGATCGAAATATTTCAGATACATAGATACAATTCATAACAGTGGCAAGCATTCCTATCTGATCCGCTTTTGTGCGGTCAATTGTCTTGCTTGTTCTTCCGCGCCAGAAATTCCCTCCGCCAATTACAATGCCTGCTTGTACACCACTGTCAACAATTTCTTTGACTTGTTTTGCCACTGCTGTGATGGTAGGTTCATCAAACCCCATTTCTTTTTCGCCTGCAAGCGCCTCTCCACTCAGTTTCAATAGTATTCTTTTCATAATCTGCTGGCTCCTAATTTTTATTTTCTATTTTTTTTCACATCATCAAAGAAAGAGGCTGGCCTGATATCCGCATAGCATTGTGAGCACAAACCTTCAATTACCGCACCATTATTGATCTGTACAGACTTTGATTTGATATTTCCCATTACAATTGCTGATACATCAAGAATTACAGGTCCATGGACATCAATATCCCCCTTAACTGCTCCTGCAATTACAGCACTTGAAGCAAAAATATTGCCAATCACAACAGAACTCTGGCCAACTTTAACAGTGCCCTTACTCTTTATTTCTCCATTTATCTGTGCAGATTCTGCATAAATTTCAGCGGCAGAAGAATTTCCTGTGATACTTCCTGTCACATTCAGCTTTCCAGAGATATCAATGTTGCCATTAATATTTCCAATTAAATTCATATTTCCACTGCAAGTTACATCGCCAGTTATCGTCATACCTTTTGTAATCACTGCAGTATCCTTAGAATCCGCAGCATTTGGCTCTGTCTCAGGTTGCGGTACCGATGCCTCACTTGCAGATGCAGGTTCTGAAATATTTTGAACTGCTTCATTTGTCGTTTGTTCTGGCTGCATATCCATCTGTTGTGGCTCGCTGATATTTGTTGCTTCAACTTCCTGCATTGGCTGCTCAATACCTGAGTTGACAAGCTCCATATTCGATGCCATCATTGGAGCAGCCGTTGTGATTGCATCATTTTGAATCTGCCCTTCACCGACATTAATACTATCATCAAAAGATAATTCTGCTGCTGTTTCATTTTCCGTTTGTGGCAATGCTCCTGCTGCTAATTCGTCTTCAAGAGCGGCTGCGTCTTTTTTAATCATTGTCTCAAAATCAGAAAATCCCGTATCTGTCACGCCTCCAAATAAATCTCCAGGATCTGATACACCCTCTGCATTCATGTTCAGATCAACCATTGTATCTTCAACTCCCAAATCATTTGCTGATTGTGATAAATCCTGTTTTAAATCCTGAAAAAAACCCATTATAAACTATCCTCCAATTTTGTTTTGCATTTATATATTCTTATTAAATAGTGCTATTACTTTTTAGTGAAGATGCTGCACCTGTACTGTATCTTCTGAAATCGGCAGCATCACTGTATTCTCTGACGCCAGTATCTTTTCTATGATTTGAGGCAGCGCATCAACCGTTGATTTTTTTCCGGCTGCATCATGAAATAAAATTACTACATTATTGTATTTATCTATATTATCTAGTACATTTTTTACTATCTGATCTGCATTGACAGAATCCCCCATAGCATCTCCTCCTGATACATTCCAGTCAAAATATATCATATTCTCTTCATCAAGATATGCAATCAGCTCTTTCATATCTACTTGGCTTATTGTGTTGCTGCTTCCTCCTGGAAATCTCACGATGTTGCAGTCCGTGCCTGTGAGTTCGTACAAAAAGTCATGAAGCTTCATCAAATCTTGCTTATAGGCATCCAAGGATGCATAAATCTCTTTGTACTTATGGCTGTAAGAATGCATACCCAAAGTATGTCCATCTTCTACAATGCGTTTATACTGTTTCTCATAATTCTTTTTTCCTACTACAAAAAAGGTTGCCTTGACCCCATATTGATCTAGGATATCAAGAATTTTGTCTGTGTTTTGACTTGGGCCATCATCAAATGTAAGGTAAACTTTTTTAATCCCTGAACTTTTGTCGTCTGCTCCATCCCATACAATACTGTTTTCAAGCTTCGCGACTTTTTCAATATCTGCATCTTCGGACTCATACAGCATACTGGCATCTACATCAGGTATCTCAAATATCCCTCCAAATGATTCCGTATCCCCAATATCCGCACTTGTATCCCGAAGCGCCTGTATACTTTCTTCTAACCCGTCCACTTTTTTGCCAAGCTGAATTACCTGCACAAGCATCACAATACAGACAGCAATCATCATAAGTACAAGTATCGACACAATCACATTTGCAAAATTCCATTTTTTTCTGTCTGTCGATTCATCAGATGTAACATTCTTATCAAGTTGCGTCCTGTTCTGTTCCTGAGACATTTGTTACCCTTCCGGCTTTTTTATTCATATTTATACATGCATTGATTATAACATAGAATCCCTACTTTAGAAAAGAACTTTTTCAAAGTTTATTCTAAATCCTCATTATAGTGTGCTCTTTCCCCGCCAATATATTTTGCTCTTGCTCTTGCACAGACAATATGCGCACCACCTATTACAGGATGCTCTATTCTCACTGGAACTGCTACTGGCTTTATATGCATTCCTATCAGCGTATCTCCAATATCAATTCCTGCATGAGCCTGTATGTGCTCTACTGCCACTGGATCATCCATATGTTTCCAGGCTGCTGTAGAGAATGAACCTCCTGCTTTTGGCTGTGGTATCACATTTACTTCCTCATAACCAAACTGTTCTGCAGCCTTCCTCTCCAAAATAAGCGCTCTGTTAAGATGCTCACAACATTGTGTTGCGACTGCTATTTGCTTTTCTTGAAATGCTTTGTAGATTGCTAAAAATACAGCTTCCCCAAGTTCCACATTTGAATAGGACCCAATTTTATGCGCCGCAATCTCACTTGTCGAACAGCCAATTACTACGAGACATCCTGGTTTCAGTTCCACCTGCTCCAAAAATTCCTTAACTACTCTTTTTGCGTCATTTATTTCCTGCTCAAACATCATTATAACCATTTCCTTTCCATATTGAATCTAATATTCTGTGATAAAACACAAATCCTAATTTTAGTTTATTCTTCCCGAATAAACTTATCACAATCAATAAATTTTTTCAATAAGACATATGATAATTGACAAATAACAATAATAACGTTATGATTATTTTAGTGTTCCTAATAAGAACAACTATATTCCATTGTAGTTTGGCGAATAAAAACAATGGACAAATTTTCAATCAGCGTAAAGCTGCAAAGACACATGAAAATCAATCACACATGAGTTTGTCAAAGCGACTTTACCTTAATAACCGTCATATAACGGCTAAAAGTTAGGAGGAGATTTTATGCCAAAATTAAATGAAAATTATTTAAATCTGAAAGAAAGTTATCTTTTCTCAGAAATCGCCCACCGTGTAAATGCTTATACAGCCGCTAATCCCGAAAAAAAAGTAATTCGTTTGGGAATTGGCGATGTTACGCTCCCTCTTGGTTCTGAAATGATTACGCAGCTTCATGAAGGCGTCGATGCACTCGCAAGTGCAGAAACCTTCAAAGGATATGGCCCAGAGCAAGGATACGATTTTCTTCGCAGTGCCATTGTTGACTATTACTGCCAAAATAATGTATCCATCGAATCAAGTGAAGTATTTATATCTGATGGCGCCAAAAGTGATACTGGAAATATTACCGATCTTTTTGACAAGGACAATGTTATTCTTATTCCCGATCCTGTCTATCCTGTTTATGTTGATACAAACATAATGAATGGAAGACAAGTTACCTTTATTGATGCAAATGAAGAAAATCATTTTCTCCCTATGCCCGATTACAATATTCATGCAGATATTATCTACATTTGTTCACCAAACAATCCGACTGGAGCCGCCTATAATAAAGAACAACTCAAAGAATGGGTTGATTATGCACATGAAAACAATGCCATTATTCTATATGATTCCGCATATGAATGTTTTATAACTGATAAAAACCTTCCCAGGAGTATTTATGCGATTGATGGCGCCAAAAATTGTGCTATTGAATTTTGTTCTTTATCAAAGACAGCCGGATTTACAGGAACGCGATGTGGATATACTATTATTCCTCATGATTTAAAGTTCATAGCATCAACAGGGGAGAATTTGTCGTTAAATGCTATGTGGAACCGTCGTCAAACCACCAAATTCAATGGGGTATCCTATATTGTTCAAAGAGGCGCCGCTGCTGTATTTTCAGCTAAAGGAATGGCGCAATGTAGACAAAATATTAAATACTATCAGGAAAATGCAAAAATTATCTCTGATGGACTTTCCAAAAAAAATATTACCTATTTCGGGGGAATCAATTCTCCTTATATATGGTTTAAATGTCCAAATGACATGGATTCCTGGGAATTCTTTGATTATCTTCTGAACAACGCTCAAGTTGTTGGTACGCCTGGCGCTGGATTTGGAAAAAATGGGCAAAAATTCTTCCGCCTTACTTCGTTTGGAAGTCGTGAAAATACGATCGAGGCAATGGCAAGAATTGATAAATTATTTGCCTAATCGTGCCCCTGTGCAATCGAGTAGGGAAGTTTCCTTCCCCTACTCGCGCGCCGGGCGTCCGTCAGCTTCTGCTGACATTTTTCCTTTGGACGCCGTGTGCATAAAAAACCCTGCCAGGTAAAACCTGTCAGGGGGCTCTAAGACTATATTTTACTTTGCGAGACGCATCCTACTTATATTTACAACAAATATTTGTAATGGCCATACGGCCCGACAAACGACAGGCATCGCATGATGTCAGTTCTATTATATAAAATAAATCTTATTCTTCAAATATCACTCAATTAAGCAAGAGTAACATTTGCAGCTCTGAGCTTAGAGCTGTTCTTCGGATCCTGTTCAATATCAAAGGTTACTTTCTGACCTTCCTCAAGAGTTTTGTATCCATCTGAAACAATTGCTGAAAAATGTACAAATACATCTTCTCCTGTACCTTCATTTGTGATGAATCCATATCCCTTTTGAGCATTGAACCACTTTACTGTTCCATTATTCATATTCAGAACCTCCATTAAAATATTTGTGTATTCTCCATGACCCCAAAAAAAACTGACTCTCTCTGCAATTCAAATGGAATGATTTGCAGAACAAGTCAGCGCATAGTTCTAATTGAATACTATAAAATTCTATCACTTTTATAAAATAAAGTCAATAAAATTTTAGGAAAATAATAATGTTATGGTAACAGTTCAGTCATATAAAATTGAATATACAAAATGCCTTATGTGAGCAAGCTCCCAGCAGCATTTTA
>OFGR01000077.1_pt1 | contig 90918 bp, 105 predicted proteins | sample 1521811 | NCBI WGS metagenome assembly OFGR01 (sample SAMEA3504098, study PRJEB24116) | mouse gut metagenome | biome: mouse gut; feature: mouse-associated habitat; material: faeces | place: Denmark | collected 2011 | reverse complement strand
TTATTTTTTTGCATAGAAAAGGAGCTGCGCACTAATTACTTAGTGCGACAGCCCCTTTTTTATAATAGTGAAGTGAACGCCGGAAATTGAATCAAATTATATAACGTAATGCCATAAGCGAATCAAGCAGTCAGCCTAGAGTCCAGACAAATTTATGTTATGTCGTAACAGTCATTGAATATAAAGCCCAGACAGAGCCTACATTATGCTGTAACTACAAGTGTATAAAAGAAAACCGAGAAAAACAAACAAGCATATAATTTAAAATGCCAGCAGGTATCCGGTTTAGATAAGTTAGCGTTTTCAATAAAGATTTCTAAGTAAAGATTTATCTAAAAAGATTACTATTGCAATCTAATAATTAAGTTGTTATAATAAAGTTGCCGCTTTAAAGTGATAAAGAATCAAACGTTGAGAATGAAATAGAAAAATTTCCTTTTTGGCATTCCGTACCTATTGAAAATTCGCATATGAATATGAATTAAATGCGCGCCTGTTAAAAATGAGCTTATAAATATGTACTATAGTTGAAAGATAAAATTTATAACATATATATAGAAATCGGAATTTGTGGAAGGAAAAAAATATGTCTTTAATATATAAACGAGCAACGCTTGAAGATATAAATACATTAACAGAAACAAGAATAGAGGTATTAAGGGCAGCTAATCGACTATCTGACACTATTGATATGAGTGAAGTGGAAAGAGAATCCTACAACTATTATCAAAAGGCGCTTTGTGACGGTTCCCATATTGCATATTTGGTTTTTGACGGAAAACGTTTTGTTGGAGCTGGTGGCGTCAGTTTTTTTCAAGTAATGCCATCTTATCACAATCCAAGCGGAAAAAAAGCATATATAATGAATATGTACACGAATCCTGCGTATAGAAGAAGGGGAATTGCTGCTAAAACATTAGATATGCTGGTTAAAGATGCTAAAAATAAGGGGATTAAATTTATTTCATTAGAAGCAACAGATATGGGGAAACCGTTATATGAAAAATACGGATTTATAAAAATGAACAATGAAATGGAGCTGACAAGGTAGCGGATTTCCATTTGCGAGAATGATAAACGAGTGCAAATTCCATTTTTCATTGTATGCTGGAATATGCAATATTTTTCAAGTTTAATACAATGGGGACACTTTTTCGAGAAAGGATAAGAAAAATTTAATAACAGAAAAGCAAATGTCAAAGAGTAAGCGGCAAAGAATCAAAAATAAAAAATGATTTATGAAATATACAAAATATTTTATATTAAATAATAATTCGTTAAAAAGTAAGCGCGAAAGAATAAAATTTAGAGAATCAAACACAAGAAAATTGAAAAAAGAATAACCAGAAAAATTTGATCGTCAAAGAAAAAGGAGCGGGATCAAAATGGAACAGAAACATATTTTTCTAATTGGTTTCATGGGAAGCGGCAAAACATCAGTTGCAAAATCTCTAAGCAGTATGTTAGGCTTAGAGTTGGCAGAAATGGATCAGACCATAGAAAAACAGCAAGACATGAGCATATCCGATATATTTTCCACATATGGAGAAGAACATTTTCGAAATCTGGAGACGAAATTATTAATTGAATTACAAGAAAAAGAGCCGATGGTAATTTCCTGCGGAGGAGGAACTCCAATGCGGGAAGAAAACATAAAAGAAATGAAAAAGAGTGGCAAAACCATTCTGTTGACGGCATCGCCTGAAACAATCTATGGGCGTGTAAAAGACAGCCATGACCGTCCATTGCTCGAACAAAATAAAACAATCCCGTATATCAAAGAACTAATGGACAATCGACAGCCAAAATACGAACAAGCCGCAGATCACATAATAGTGACAGACCATAAAAGCATACAAGAAATTTGTGAAGAAATCAAAATAAAAATAAACCAATAAAAAGAAAGAAGGCAAACAAAATGGCAGAACGAATTACAGGCCACACAGAACTGATAGGGCTGCTTGCTTATCCAATCCGGCATTCCAGCTCTCCCGCAATTCATAACGAAGCATTCGCATATTTAGGTTTAGACTATGCCTATTTAGCATTTGAAGTAGATAACGAAACGCTAGAAGACGCCATAAAAGGAATACGGGCATTAAAAATGGCGGGGGCAAACCTATCCATGCCAAACAAAACCTCCGTTATAAAATATTTAGATCGCCTGGCACCTGCCGCGCAGCTTTGCGGAGCAGTCAATACCATTGTAAACGAAAATGGGGTTCTGACTGGACACATTACTGACGGAATCGGTTATATGAGCGCCCTAAAAGACAATCAAATAGACGTAATCGGAAAAAAAATGACCATTGTAGGTTCTGGAGGCGCAGCCACAGCGATACAAGTCCAAGCCGCCCTAGACGGCGTAGCGGAAATATCCATATTCAACATCAAAGATAAATTCTGGGAAAATGCAGAAGCCACCATAGAAAAAATCACAAAACAGACAGATTGTAAAGTCAGCCTATACGATTTGGCAGATCTAGAAAAATTAAAAGCTGAAATCGACGATTCCTATCTATTTACAAATGCAACAGGAATGGGCATGAAGCCAAGAGAAGGACAGACCTACATTCCCGATAAATCTTTCTTCCGTCCGGATCTGATCGTAACAGACATCATCTATTCGCCCCAAGAAACCAAAATGCTGCAACTAGCAAAATCAGCCGGATGCAAAACCATGAACGGCATGGGAATGCTTTTATTCCAAGGCGCAGCAGCTTTCCAATTATGGACAGGGAAAGAAATGCCGATCGAACATATGAAACAAGTCCTAAACATCAAATATGATTAATAGGAGAATGCCATGAACCCACTTACCATAAAAAACCTAACCATCGGAGAAGGCAGGCCTAAAATCTGCGTTCCCATCACAGGCGCCACAGAAAAAGAAATCCTAAAAGAAATAGATTCCCCCGACATCATTTACGCCGACCTGATTGAATGGCGCGCCGATTGTTTTTTGAATGTCCTGCAAAATGAAAAACTTGATGAAACCCTCACACTCCTGCAAACAAAGCAAAAAAACGCCCCAATTCTATTCACCTGCCGGACAAAAGAAGAAGGCGGCAGCGCTTCAATCAGCCCAAAAGAATACGAAGCGCTAAACGATTTCGTCCTCTCCACGAAAAAACCAGATCTCATCGACATACAAGCATACCAGCAAGGAACCGACATACCAAAACTCATACAGACCGCAAAAAAACAAGGCATAAAAGTTATTGCTTCCTACCACAATTTCAACCAAACTCCGTCCAAAAAAGAGATCATAGACAGACTGCGCCATATGCAGAACCTAGGAGCAGATCTCATAAAAATAGCTGTTATGCCCCAAGATCCAAAAGACGTCCTAACCCTGTTGCTCGCAACCGAAGAAATGAACCGCCTCTATGCAAACGTTCCAATTATCACCATGTCCATGTCAAAAATAGGGGAAATCAGCAGGATAAGCGGTGAAACATTCGGTTCCGCAATCACATTTGCATCCATCGGAACCCCTTCCGCCCCCGGTCAGCTAAAAGCCAAAGACCTAGCTAAAATCCTCTCCATAATAAACAAAAAGCCAGAAACCTAACTAAAAACTTCATCAAATTACCAAAAAAAGAAACCATAGTCCCTGAATCTACAAATTACTGAACACAAAATTCATGGTTTCCATGTCCTGCCGTATTACAAAAAAGCAAGAAAAGCAAGTGAATCCGCGCCCCAAAAAATAAAATTTTTGTACATTACCCAAAAGTGATGTTCCAGCTTTAACCCATTATATATTTCCTAAAAGTGAAACTTTAGCTTTAACCTATTAAATATTGCTTAAAAGTAAAACTCCAGCTTTAATTCATTATATATTACCCAAAAGCGATAACCCTAGCATCAAATTCCTTCTTATATCCAAAAAGCGAAGGTTTCACTTCTCTTTTGTACATTACCAAAAACTAAAATTTTGTAACCACAAATTCTGTATAATATCATAAGAGCGAAAAAATAAACACAAACCCACAGAAAATTATCAAAAAGTGAAAACCCCAGCTTCAACTCTATCAATATTACCAAAAAAAAAAAGCCTGCTATCTTTCTATAATATAACCTGAAAGCGAAAATTCCAACTCTCTAGATATTATCAAAAAGCCAAACCCCCCAGCCAAATCTCTTTCCATAACAACTCCAATCCAAAAATCCAGCTAACTTCTTCAATTATAATCTCAAAGCCTAAAATCAAAACATACAAAGAAATTAAAACAAAACACATATATCTATATTGAAAATATTCAATCTATCCTAATTCCAGACAACAGCGAAAAGAAAAATGACCAACAAAAAAGAAGTATCACAAAAATTCTTGCCTCATCTCAAACCATCAAACAAAACCAAACAAAACCATATAAACAAAACCATATAATATAGAAGCTAAAAGAAAAATCTATAAAAAACCTACAAACTAATAAAAACCAAAACCCCACAGTCATTATCCTTTCACCAACAAAAAATAAACAAAAAATCCAAATAAAATTTGATAAATTTCTAATATAATCTAGGAAATTAATGTTAATGAATCAAATATTTCAAAACAAAGAACAATAAAAACACCTAAAACCAATTACTCAAAAAACCAAAACCCCGAAACGCCAAAACCCATTCATACACTTCCCATACCCTCCTCCCTCCCATCAATGCCGCCTACCTTCGTTTTATAAATTTAGTTTTACACAACGTAAATGTGGAAGAAGCAAATCTATATTCCAATGAAGACCGTTATAAGCCTGTCGGTTCTTAGTGAGGTATTTTCGAACTTAGAACCGCTACTGGCTTATAAGAGCGAGAGCGTGTCTGAATGGAATATAGATTTGCTTCTTCCACCTCCACAAAAATCCAAAACAAATTTCATAAAACCCCTTGCATTTTCATTTATCTTCCTGTATACTATACTACGCTGTGACATGATAGCAATGAAGCGCGAGGTTGCTGCCCGAAAATGGCAGGTTTTCCGCAGAGCGAATGTCAAGTTATGAAACTGGCGACAAGTCACTGTATCACAAAAGTCTACAAGGATAAGTAGAGATTGCAGGTAAGTCGATAGGACACACCCGGCAAAGTGTACAGTCACCGCTTGTCGTACTGAATGAAAGTGCGAAAAGGAGGCGACTTTTTTTATGGCAAGTCAAGTAATGAGAATCGTATTAAAAGCATATGATCACGAACTTGTGGATGCATCTGCAAAAAAAATCATTGAGACTGTAAAGAAGAATGGGGCACAGGTGAGCGGTCCAGTACCACTTCCGACGAAAAAAGAAGTGGTTACAATTATTAGAGCCGTTCATAAGTATAAAGATTCGAGAGAACAGTTTGAGCAGAGAACACACAAAAGGCTGATTGACATCATTACGCCAACCCAGAAAACTGTAGATGCGTTATCCCGTTTAGAGATGCCAGCGGGCGTGCACATCGACATCAAAATGAAAAATAAATAATCCTCACTAGTATGAGCGTATGCAGATACGCTCCGCTGATAGGAAAACAGGAGGTAAAACATGAAAAAAGCAATATTAGGCACAAAAGTCGGAATGACTCAGATCTTTGCTGAAGATGGCGCGTTAATCCCTGTTACAGTAATACAGGCAGGGCCATGCTTTGTTACACAGATAAAGACAGTGGAAAATGACGGCTACAGCGCAGTTCAGGTAGGGTTTGTTGACATGAAAGATAAAATTGTCAGCAGAGACGCAAACGGTAAAAAAGAAATCAGAAACAGGCATGGCGCAACAAAGGCTGAAAAGGGCCATTTTGCAAAAGCCGGAGTTTCCAGTAAGAGATATGTCAGAGAATTTAAGTTTGAAAATGCGCAGGATTATAAACTCGCAGACGAAATTAAAGCTGACGTATTTGCTGCAGGCGATAAAATAGACGCCACTGCAATTTCAAAGGGTAAAGGATTTCAGGGCGCGATTAAAAGACATGGCCAGCACAGAGGGCCAATGACACACGGTTCTAAATTCCACCGTCATCAAGGTTCAAACGGCGCTTGTTCTTCTCCAAGCCGCGTATTCAAAGGAAAAGGGATGCCGGGCCGCATGGGTCATGTAAAAGTGACGGTTCAGAACCTTGAAATCGTCCGTGTGGATGCTGAGAACAATTTGCTTTTAATCAAAGGCTCCGTTCCGGGACCAAAGAAATCATTAATAACAATCAAAGAATCAGTGAAAGCAGCAAAATAAAAGCGCTTACAGGAAAGGAGGAACACACAGATGGCAACAGTATCTGTTTTAAATATGGAAGGCAAAGAAGTTGGAACCATGGAATTAAACGATGCAATATTTGGCGCCAAAATCAACGAGCATTTAGTGCATTTAGCAGTGGTTCAGCAGCTTGCAAACAACCGTCAGGGAACACAGAAAGCAAAGACGCGTTCTGAAGTCCGCGGCGGCGGAAGGAAGCCATGGAGACAGAAAGGGACGGGACATGCAAGACAGGGTTCCATCAGGGCTCCGCAGTGGAAAGGCGGCGGCGTTGTATTCGCTCCCGTACCAAGGGACTATTCCTTTAAAATGAACAAGAAAGAAAAAAGAGCGGCATTAAAATCCGCCTTAACTTCCAGAGTTCAGGAAGAAAAATTTATCGTGCTTGACGATTTGAAATTAGATGAAATCAAAACAAAGAAATTCGTTCAGGTAATGAAAAACTTAAATGTTGACAAAGCATTAGTTGTTATGAAAGAGAAAGACGTAAATGTCATTCAGTCTGCGAAAAACATTCCAAATGTTAAGACAACGCTGACGAGCACAATTAATGTATATGACATTTTGAAGTACAAAACAGTGGTTATTACGAAATCCGCTGTTGAAAACATCGAGGAGGTGTATGTATAATGGCAAATATTCAATATTACGACGTTATCTTAAAGCCGGTTGTTACAGAAAAAAGCATGAACTTAATGGCTGATAAGAAATACACATTCTTCGTCCATCCGGAAGCAAACAAAACGATGATTAAAGAAGCGGTCGAAAAAATGTTCGAAGGCGCAAAAGTTGAAAAAGTCAACACTTTAAATATTCCGGGTAAGAAGAAAAGACGCGGCATGGTAGTGGGAAGAACGGCCGCAACGAAAAAAGCGATTGTAAAACTTACGGAAGAAAGCGCTGACATAGAAATTTTCAGCGGACTTTAAAATTTCTTCGACCGAAACTATACGCAGGCTTGCGTGATAAGAAAGCATTGAAAGGAGAACGACAATGGGAATTAAGACCTATAACCCATATACACCTTCCAGAAGAAACATGACAGGTTCTGATTTTTCTGAGATTACAAAAAGCAAACCGGAAAAATCCTTATGTGTTTCTTTAAAGAAGCACTCCGGCCGCAACAATCAGGGTAAAATCACAGTAAGGCACCATGGCGGCGGAAACAGAAGAAAATATAGAATCATTGACTTTAAGAGAAATAAAGACGGGATTCCGGCTACTGTAATCGGAATTGAATACGATCCAAACCGTACAGCAAACATTGCGTTAATCTGCTATGCAGATGGTCAAAAAGCCTATATCCTTGCTCCGCAAGGCTTGACGGACGGCATGAAAGTCGTAAACGGGCCGGAAGCGGAAGTTAAAATTGGCAACTGTATCCCGCTTGAGAACATTCCGGTAGGTACGCAGGTGCACAACATCGAACTGCTTCCGGGAAAAGGCGGCCAGTTAGTCCGTTCCGCAGGAACAGCAGCGCAGTTAATGGCAAAAGAAGGAAAATACGCAACGCTTAGGCTTCCATCAGGAGAAATGCGTATGGTTCCGATAAAATGCAGGGCTACCATTGGCGTGATTGGAAATGGCGACCATAACCTTATTAATATCGGTAAAGCCGGACGTAAAAGACATATGGGTATCCGCCCGACAGTCCGCGGTTCCGTTATGAACCCGAATGACCATCCACATGGAGGCGGTGAAGGAAGGGCTCCGGTAGGGCGTTCCGGACCATGCACACCATGGGGTAAACCGGCGCTTGGCTTAAAGACGAGAAAGAAACACAAACAATCTAACAAGCTTATCGTAAGAAGACGAGACGGTAAGGCAATGAAATAATAAGGAGGGTTATTATGGCTCGTTCATTAAAGAAAGGACCATTTGCAGATGAAAGCTTATTAAAGAAAATTGATGCAATGAACGCTTCCGGTGACAAAACTGTTATTAAAACATGGTCCCGCCGTTCCACAATTTTCCCATCATTCGTTGGGCATACAATCGCTGTGCATGATGGAAGAAAGCATGTGCCTGTATATATCACTGAAGATATGGTTGGACATAAACTCGGTGAGTTCGTAGCGACCAGAACTTACAGAGGACATGGAAAAGACGAAAAGAAATCAGGCGTTAGATAATTTGAAAGGAGGTTTTATCCATGGCAAAAGGACATAGATCCCAGATAAAGAGAGAAAGAAATGAAAACAATAAAGATACAAGGCCTTCCGCAAAATTATCATATGCCAGAGTATCCGTTCAGAAGGCTTGTTTTGTGTTAGATGCGATCCGTGGAAAGGACGTCACGACAGCGCTTGCTATTTTAGCGTATAATCCAAGGTATGCTTCAAGCTTATTAGTAAAGCTTTTAAAATCTGCAATCGCAAATGCAGAGAATAACAATGGAATGAAAGCGGAGAACCTTTACATTGCAGAGTGTTACGCAAATAAAGGACCGACAATGAAAAGAATCAAGCCAAGGGCGCAGGGCAGGGCTTACAGAATTGAAAAGAGAATGAGCCATATCACAATTGTGCTGGATGAGAAATAGGAGTACCGAAAGGGCAAAACGTATGCCACACGACAGGGGCAGTCATAAGGAACGCCCAAAGGCAAACGCGTATGCCGCAGCAGGGACAATCAGATGGAATGCCCGCATAGCAGACATTTTGGGCAGTCATAAGGAACCCCGGAGGGCATGGCGTATGCTATATTGCGTGGGCAGTCAAAAGAAGCGCCCAGAGGGCAAAACGTATGCCACATTTCATGGGCAATAATAAGGAGGGCGAACATGGGACAGAAAGTAAATCCTCATGGTTTAAGAGTCGGCATTATCAAGGACTGGGATTCGAAATGGTATGCTGAAGGAGAATTTGCAGATCTCTTAATTGAAGATTACAAGATCAGAACGTTTCTTAAGAAAAAATTGTACGCAGCAGGCGTCTCCCGAATTGAAATCGAGCGCGCATCTGACCGCGTAAAAGTTATCATTTATACAGCAAAACCGGGTGTAGTCATTGGAAAAGGCGGCGCGGAAATCGAAAAGGTAAAAGCGCAGGTTCAGAAATTGACAGACAAAAAGTTAGTTGTAGATATTAAAGAAGTAAAACGTCCGGATAAAGATGCGCAGTTAGTAGCAGAAAACATTGCATTGCAGTTAGAGAACCGCGTTTCTTTCCGAAGGGCGATGAAATCCTGCATGGGCCGCTGCATGAAAGCTGGCGCAAAAGGAATCAAAGCGGCATGTTCCGGCCGTCTTGGCGGCGCAGATATGGCGCGTACTGAGTTTTACAGTGATGGAACGATTCCGCTTCAGACGCTTCGCGCAGACATTGACTATGGATTTGCGGAAGCAGATACCACTTACGGAAAAGTTGGCGTAAAAGTCTGGGTATATAAAGGAGAAGTTCTTCCGAAAAAGGGAAATAAGGAAGGAGGCGCTCAGTAATTATGTTAATGCCAAAAAGAGTAAAACGTCGTAAACAGTTCCGTGGAAATATGCGCGGAAAAGCGATGAGAGGAAATAAAATCGTATACGGTGAATATGGTATCGTAGCAACCGAGCCATGCTGGATTCGTTCGAACCAGATAGAAGCAGCCCGTATCGCTATGACCCGTTATGTAAAACGTGGAGGTAAAGTTTGGATTAAAATTTTCCCGGACAAACCGGTTACCACAAAACCTGCTGAAACCCGTATGGGTTCTGGAAAAGGAACTTTAGAGTATTGGGTTGCAGTTGTAAAACCGGGACGCGTTTTGTTTGAAATTGCCGGAGTGCCGGAAGAAGTGGCAAGAGAGGCATTGCGTCTTGCGACACACAAGTTACCCTGTAAATGTAAAATAGTTTCGCGTGCAGACTTAGAAGGCGGTGAATCAAATGAAAACTAATCAATATTTAGAAGAATTAAGGTCACAGTCTGTCGCAGATTTGAATGCGCAGTTGGTGGAAGCAAAAAAAGAGCTTTTCAATTTGAGATTCCAGAATGCAACCAATCAGTTGACAAACACCAGCAGAATTAAAGAAGTCAGGAAGAATATTGCCAGAATCCAAACCATTATTACGGAAAAGGCAAGCATAGCAGAGTAAGGCGGGAAGGAGAACGAAGGCTGTGGAAGAAAGAAATCTTAGAAAAACACGAATTGGCGTTGTTGTAAGTGACAGAATGGATAAGACAATCGTCGTAGCAGTACGCGACAATGTCAGACATCCGCTTTACAAAAAGATCGTAAAGAAAACTTATAAATTAAAAGCCCACGATGAGAATAACGATTGTAAAATCGGTGATACAGTCAAAGTAATGGAAACAAGGCCCCTGTCAAAAGATAAGAGATGGAGACTTGTAGAGATTATTGAAAGAGCGAAATAAGGAGGCTTGGCTATGATACAACAGGAAAGCAGACTGAAGGTAGCTGACAATACCGGAGCAAAAGAAATCTTATGTATCCGTGTCATGGGCGGCTCTACCAGAAGATATGCAAATATCGGTGATATTATCACTGCTACGGTCAAAGATGCAACACCAGGCGGCGTTGTTAAAAAAGGCGACGTTGTAAAAGCAGTGGTTGTCCGCACGAAAAAAGGCGCCCGTCGTAAAGATGGTTCTTATATTAAATTTGATGAAAATGCTGCTGTTATTATCAAAGAGGATAAAACTCCAAGAGGAACCCGTATCTTTGGACCAGTAGCTAGAGAGCTTCGTGAGAAACAGTTTATGAAAATCGTTTCTCTGGCTCCAGAAGTATTATAGGAGAGGAAGGTGCTTTATGGCTACAAGTAAAATTAAAAAGGGCGATACTGTAAAAGTAATTGCCGGAAAAGATAAAGATAAAGAGGGAAAAGTAATTTCCGTCAATCACAAAACAAATAAACTTCTTGTAGAAGGAATCAACATGATTACGAAACATGCAAAGCCCAGTATGGCAAACCAGCAGGGCGGAATCGTTCATCAGGAAGGGCCAATTGATGCATCGAACGTAATGTATCTTCATAAAGGAAAGCCAACCAGAATCGGCTTTAAGATGGACGGAGATAAAAAAGTTCGTTTTGCCAAATCAACTGGTGACATCATTGATTAATCGGAGAGGAGGACAAAACAGGTGAGTAGACTCAAAGATCAATATCAGGACAAAATCGTAGACGCTTTGATGAAAAAGTTCGGATATAAAAATAAATTACAGGCGCCAAAGCTGGAAAAAATCGTAATTAACATGGGCGTTGGCGAAGCAAAAGAAAATGCAAAAATCTTAGAAGCCGCCGTAAAAGATATGGAGACAATCACGGGCCAGAAAGCAGTGGTTACAAAGGCGAAAAAGTCTGTCGCAAACTTCAAAATCAGGGAAGGCATGGCAATCGGCTGCAAAGTTACATTAAGAGGAGAAAAAATGTATGAGTTTTTTGACCGTCTGGTTAACCTTGCGCTGCCGCGTGTGCGTGACTTCCGTGGAATCAATCCAAATTCTTTTGATGGAAGGGGAAATTACGCTTTAGGAATCAAAGAGCAGTTAATTTTTCCGGAGATTGAATACGATAAGATTGATAAAATCAGAGGCATGGACATAATCATAGTGACTACGGCAAATACCGATGAAGAAGGACGTGAGCTTTTAGCGCAGTTCGGTATGCCATTTGCAAAATAATTAGGAGGGAATTGGAATGGCTAAAACATCTATGAAAGTAAAACAGCAGCGGAAACAGAAATTCTCTACCAGAGAATATAACCGTTGCAGAATCTGTGGCCGTCCTCACGCTTATTTGAGAAAATACGGTATCTGCAGAATATGTTTCCGTGAGCTGGCATACAAAGGCCAGATTCCGGGCGTAAAAAAAGCAAGCTGGTAAGGAGGAAATTTATCATGACAATGAGCGATCCAATTGCAGATATGCTTACAAGAATCCGTAATGCAAACACTGCAAAACATGATACAGTAGATATTCCGGCTTCTAAGATGAAAATCGCAATCGCCGACATCTTAGTAGATGAAGGGTATATCGTGAAATATGATATCATCGAAGAAAACAATTTTAATACAATGCGCGTTACTTTAAAATATGGCGCCGACAAAAATGAAAAAATCATTTCCGGCATAAAAAGGATTTCCAAACCGGGACTTCGCGTATACGCAGGAAAAGAAAAAATCCCTTATGTGCTCGGCGGGTTAGGAATTGCAATCCTTTCGACGAATCAGGGAATCATTACAGATAAACAGGCAAGAAAGCTTCAGGTTGGCGGCGAAGTGCTTGCTTTTGTGTGGTAAGCGGCTTAATGAAATCAGCTTAAGGCTAATATTATAAATACAATAAAAATAGGAGGTACGGGCATGTCACGAATAGGAAGAATGCCAATCGCAGTTCCGGCAGGCGTTACTGTGGATATTGCAGAAAATAATCATGTGACTGTAAAAGGGCCAAAAGGGACTTTAGAAAGAACCCTTCCAGCAGAGATGGAAATTAAATTAGAAGGTTCAGTAGTTACGGTAACAAGGCCAAATGACGTAAAGAAGATGAAATCTTTACATGGTTTAACCAGAACATTAATTAATAATATGGTAGTCGGCGTAACAGACGGTTATTCTAAAGTATTGGAAATTAACGGCGTAGGTTACAGGGCTGCAAAAGCAGGAAAGAAATTAACATTAAACTTAGGATATTCCCATCCGGTTGAAATGACAGATCCGGAAGGATTGGAATCTGCCGTAGATGGAAACAAAATTACCATTACAGGCATTGATAAAGAAAAAGTAGGCCAGTATGCTGCGGAAATCAGAGATAAGAGAAGGCCAGAGCCATACAAAGGCAAGGGCATCAAATATGCTGATGAAGTGATCCGCCGTAAAGTTGGTAAGACAGGTAAAAAATAAGTAAAGGAGTGGACAAAGAATGATAAGCAAAAAATCAAGAGCAGAAGTTCGTGCAAAAAAGCATAGAAGGCTTCGGAATCATATTGCCGGAACAGCCGACAGACCGCGTCTGGCAGTTTTTAGAAGCAACAATCATATGTACGCTCAGGTAATTGATGATACAGTTGGAAATACGCTTGTGTCTGCTTCTACTTTAGAAAAAGAAGTAAAGTCAGAGCTTAAAAAAACCAACGACGTAGCAGCGGCAGGATATCTTGGGACTGTAATCGCAAAACGCGCTTTAGACAAAGGAATTACGAAAGTTGTCTTTGACCGTGGCGGATTCATTTATCAAGGTAAAATAAAAGCTTTAGCCGACGCGGCCCGCGAAGCCGGGTTAGAGTTTTAGAAGGAGGGCGCGAAAACATGAAACGTACAATAATTGATGCTAGTCAATTGGAATTAGAAGAAAAAGTGGTATCAATCAAGCGTGTAACAAAAGTTGTTAAAGGTGGACGTAACTTCCGTTTTACAGCGTTGGTGGTTGTTGGCGATGGCAATGGCCATGTTGGCGCAGGTTTAGGAAAAGCATCTGAAATTCCGGAAGCTATCCGCAAAGGAAAAGAAGATGCAATGAAAAAATTAATTGAAGTTAAGTTGGACGACAACAAGAGTATCACACATGATACTACGGGAAAACATACTGGCGCATCCGTATTATTAAAGAGAGCCCCGGAAGGTACCGGAGTTATCGCCGGAGGTCCGGCGCGAAGCGTATGTGAGCTTGCTGGCATCAGCAATATCCGTACAAAATCTTTGGGCTCCAATAACAAGCAAAATGTTGTGCTTGCAACAATTAATGCTTTAAGCCAGTTAAAATCTCCAGAAGAAGTTGCAAGGCTCCGCGGAAAATCCGTAGAAGAAATACTGGGTTAAGGGGGTTACAAAATGGCAAAGAAATTAAAGATTACATTGGTGAAGTCTACAATCGGCGCAGTTCCAAAAAATAAAAAGACAGTAGTGGCGTTAGGATTGCGGAAAATCGGTAAGACAGTGGAAATGCCGGACAACGCTTCTGTACGCGGAATGATCCAGAATGTAAGGCATTTAGTGAAAGTAGAAGAAATCGAATCATAAAGATAAGGAGGTGCCGGTATGGATTTATCAAATTTAAAACCTGCAAAGGGTTCTACGCATGATAATTTCAGAAGAGGGCGCGGACACGCCTCAGGAAATGGAAAAACCGCCGGAAAAGGGCATAAAGGGCAGAAAGCCCGTTCGGGAGCAACAAGACCGGGTTTTGAAGGCGGACAGATGCCATTATACAGGAGGATTCCGAAAAGAGGATTTACCTGCAGAAATTCAAAAGAGATTGTTTCATTCAATCTGTCAGCATTAGAAGTGTTTGATAATGATGCTGTGATTACTATTGATAAATTAATCGAAGCAGGAATCATTAAAAAGCCAAAAGATGGTGTGAAGATTCTTGGCGGAGGAGAACTTACCAAGAAGCTTACCGTTCAGGTGAATGCTTTTAGCGCAAGCGCAAAAGAGAAAATTGAGGCTCTTGGTGGAAAAGCAGAGGTGATCTAATGTTAAAGACACTCCGTAATGCATTTAAGATTAAAGATATACGGAATCGAATTATATTTACGTTTTTTATGCTGATTATTATCCGGATCGGAAGCCAGCTTCCAGTTCCCGGAGTCGATCGCGACGTATTTGCAAACTGGTTCGCAGGACAGGGCGGGGATGCATTTAGTTTTTTCGATGCGATTACGGGCGGTTCTTTTGAACAAATGTCCATATTTGCATTGAACATCACCCCGTATATTACAAGTTCTATTATTATGCAGCTTTTAACGATTGCAATTCCAAAGTTAGAAGAAATGCAAAAAGACGGAGAAGAAGGCAGAAAGAAAATTGCCGAAATTACACGTTATCTCACAATCGGTCTTGCTTTAATCGAATCAATAGCAATGGCTATCGGATTTGGAAGAAGCAATTACCTTGCAGAATACAATGCTTTGAATGTAATTGTCGTTGTCACTACGCTGACGGCAGGTTCAGCGGTTTTGATGTGGCTTGGCGAGCAGATTACGGAAAAAGGAATCGGGAACGGCATTTCAATCGTTCTTGTCATTAATATCCTTTCCCGCTTACCGGAAGATTTCAGCGTATTGTACCAGCAGTTTATTGCGGGGCAGAGCGTTCCGGCAAGAGCTGTGCTTGCAGGAGTGGTTATTCTTGCTGTGGTTGTGGCAATGGTGGTATTTGTCATTATCTTACAGGATGCAGAAAGGCAGATTCCGGTTCAGTATTCCAGAAAAATACAGGGCAAGAAGCAAGTGGGCGGACAGTTGTCCCATATCCCGTTAAAGGTGAATACGGGCGGCGTAATTCCGGTTATTTTTGCGCAGTCACTGATGCAGACGCCTGTGATTGTAGCATCGCTGTTGGGAAAAGGAAACGGGACTGGAGTTGGAAGTAAAATTTTAAAAGGGCTTTCACAGTCTAATTGGTGCAATCCAAGCGAGCCAATTTACTCGATTGGCCTTGTCGTATATATTGCATTGATTATTGCATTCGCATATTTTTATACTTCCATTACCTTTAACCCGTTGGAAATTGCAAATAACATGAAAAAACAGGGCGGAATTATTCCGGGGATACGTCCCGGCAAGCCAACAAGTGATTATTTAAACCAGATGTTGACATATATTGTATTTATAGGCGCTGTCGGGCTGGCTATCGTTGCATTTATGCCGATTTTCTTTAGCGGCGTATTTAAAGCGAATGTATCATTTGGAGGAACGTCCATTATCATTATCGTTGGAGTTGTAATAGAAACGATAAAACAGATGGAATCACAGATGTTAGTGCGTTACTATAAAGGCTTTTTAAACGAGTAGATTAATTATATACATTGGAGATACTGGCATATGCCGTATCTCCAAACGTGTATTACATGGAGGCATGTTCGATGAAAATTATTATGTTAGGGGCGCCGGGAGCCGGAAAAGGCACACAGGCGAAGCAGATTGCGGATAAATTTCAGATCCCGCATATTTCGACCGGAGATATTTTCCGCGCAAACATTAAAGAAGGTACGGAACTTGGGACAAAAGCAAAGGCATTTATGGATAAAGGCGAGTTAGTGCCAGATGAGCTGACAGTACAGCTTGTCGTAGATCGGATTGCAAAAGACGACTGCAAGAGAGGATTTGTATTAGACGGGTTCCCAAGGTCGATTCCTCAGGCGGAAGTTTTAGATGAAACTTTAGCAAAAATGGGAGAAAAAATGGATTACGCCATTGACGTAGACGTTCCAGATGAAAACATTGTGAACAGAATGGGCGGAAGAAGGGCGTGTGTCAACTGTGGAGCGACATACCATATTGTCAACGTTCCGACGAAAGTGGAAGGAATCTGTGACAAATGCGGGAGCGAAACGATTTTAAGGGACGACGATAAACCAGAGACAGTGCAGAAACGCTTAAGCGTGTACCATACACAGACACAGCCTTTGATCGAGTATTATAAAAAACAGGGTATTTTAAAATCTGTGGACGGAACCCTTCCGATGGCCGATGTATTTAAAGCGATCGAACGCATTTTAGGAGCATAATATATGCCGGTAACGATAAAATCTGCCAGAGAAATTGAACTTATGAGGGCAGCCGGTAAAATTCTTGGCAAAGCGCATCAGGATTTGGGCAAAGAATTAAAGCCGGGAATGACTACATTAGAGATTGACCGCTTAGGGGAAGAAATGATCCGCAGTTATGGCTGTATTCCATCTTTTAAGAATTATCAGGGTTTTCCGGCTTCCGTTTGCGTATCCGTAAATGACGAAGTTGTGCATGGAATCCCGGACAAAAAACGTGTGATTCAAGAGGGCGATATCGTAAGTCTGGATATGGGAGTGATTTATAAAGGCTATCATTCTGACGCGGCGAGGACACATGGCATTGGGGAAATTTCAAAGGCGGCCGCTAACCTGATTAGACGGACGAGAGAGAGTTTTTTTGAGGGAATCCGATATGCCTGCGCAGGCTGTCATCTGCATCAAATATCTGCGGCAGTGAACGCCCATGCAGACCGGTGTGGATATGGCGTAGTGAGGGATTTGGTAGGGCATGGCATTGGCTCCCATCTCCATGAAGAGCCGGAGGTGCCGAATTTCTATAAAAGAACCAGAGGAATCCGCCTGCGTCCAGGCATGACGCTTGCCGTGGAGCCAATGATTAATGAAGGAACCGGGGACGTAAAGTGGCTGGAAAATAACTGGACAGTAGTAACGGCAGACCATAAATTGTCTGCTCATTATGAAAACACAATTTTGATTACAAAGGGCAAGCCAGAGATTTTGTCTATTACAGAGGACGAAATCGCAGAAGGCATCTGGAACGTGGGAGGAATGGCATGAGTATAGAATTTGCAAAATCCCTGTCCGGGCATGATAAGAACCGAATTTATTATATTTGGAAAAAAGAAGAACGGTTCGCATATCTTGTGGACGGTAAAACGCACACTTTGGAAAAACCCAAAAAGAAAAATGAGAAACATTATCAAATTGTGAAGCAGATACCCGGATTTATTTTGGAACCACTTAGTAAAGAAGAAACGCTGACCGATGCGATGATTTATCGGGCAGTCAAAGCATATGATCAATCAATAAGTAGGAGGCAATAAAATGTCAAAAGCAGACGTCATTGAAGTAGAAGGAACTGTAGTGGAGAAATTACCGAATGCCATGTTTCAGGTAGAGCTTGAGAATGGGCATAAGATACTTGCGCATATCAGCGGAAAGTTAAGAATGAACTTTATCCGTATTTTACCGGGAGATAAAGTGACGATAGAAATGTCGCCATATGATTTAACAAAAGGCAGAATTATATGGAGAGATAAATAATTGTTGACGTAATTTCTCTTGTATGATAGAATAGCATATGTATGCTTTAGGCTTTTTCAGTTTTTGTTGGAAATTTGTTGCCTAAAGCATAGAAAATGCCTGTAAAACAGGAGATCTATCCCTGTTTTGGCAAAGAAAATATCCGCGGCGGGACATATCCGTATTTTGCGGACAAAGAAAAGGAGCGTCTATGGACGCGGCAGACGCCGCGTTGCACAGGCAAAAGAAAAGGAGGATTTGCTGTGAAAGTAAGATCATCTGTAAAACCGATGTGTGAAAAATGCAAGGTTATTAGGAGAAAAGGAAGCATCCGGATTATCTGTGAAAATCCAAAACACAAACAGAGACAGGGCTAGATCTGGCTCAAATGAATGAAGTGCGGCTGCAGCGGATTATTTAGTTCGCTGTTCACAATAAGTCTGCAAATAGATTTAACATACCGGAATCTTGGCAGACGTCTTTTGATTTTAAGTTATGAGAAAGCAGGAAATGTATGCACAACATTTCAGGCCGGGGAACCGGAGCTGCATAGGTTTGCTGCGAATAGGAAAACAGCTTCGGAAGGAAACGGCCGAAGCGGCAAAATTTATGGAGCGCCCGCATGGCATAACATGTGCCACTTAGCAAGGGCAATAATATGGAGGTGCAACGACGAATGGCTCGTATCGCAGGTGTAGATTTACCAAGAGAAAAGCGTGTTGAGATTGGTTTGACTTACATTTACGGAATCGGCAGAACAAGTTCTAACCGTATTTTGAAAGAAGCGAACGTAAATCCGGATACGCGTTGTCGTGATTTGACAGACGAAGAAGTAAAAAGAATAAGTGAAGTAATTGACGCAACTCAGACTGTGGAAGGTGATTTAAGGAGAGAGATCGCCCTTAATATTAAACGGCTTCAGGAGATTGGCTGCTACCGCGGCATCCGTCATAGAAAAGGGCTTCCGGTCCGCGGCCAGAAGACAAAGACAAACGCAAGAACCAGAAAAGGCCCGAAAAGAACAGTTGCGAACAAGAAAAAATAACAAGTAAATTTGAGAAATCAATTAAAGAAGAAAGTAGGTTAGTTTTATTATGGCTAAAGTTACAAAAAAAGTGACAAAAAAGCGTGTAAAGAAAAACGTTGAACGCGGACAGGCGCATATTCAGTCATCTTTTAATAATACAATCGTAACGATTACAGATGCTGAAGGAAACGCTCTTTCATGGGCAAGCGCCGGCGGTCTAGGTTTTAGAGGTTCAAGGAAATCTACTCCATATGCTGCGCAGATGGCGGCTGAGACAGCGACAAAAGCAGCATTAGTTCATGGCTTAAAATCAGTAGATGTTATGGTAAAAGGTCCGGGTTCAGGAAGGGAAGCGGCAATCCGCGCACTTTCTGCCTGTGGTTTGGAAGTGACAAGCATCAGAGACGTAACGCCGGTACCGCACAATGGATGCCGTCCGCCAAAACGCAGGAGAGTTTAGTTAATTGAACAGGAGGGAAAGTCTAAATGGCAGTTAATCGAGTTCCTATTCTTAAAAGATGCAGATCGCTTGGATTAGATCCGGTTTATTTAGGAATAGATAAAAAATCTAAAAGAGAATTAAAAAGAGGCAGCAGAAAAATTTCTGAGTATGGCCTTCAGTTGAGAGAGAAACAAAAAGCAAAATTTATTTATGGAGTATTAGAAAAACCATTCCATAATTACTATGAAAAGGCTGACCGTATGAAAGGCATGACAGGTGAAAACCTGATGATCATGTTAGAGAGCAGGCTTGATAACGTTATTTTCCGTATGGGTCTTGCAAGAACCAGAAGGGAATCAAGGCAGGTAGTGGGACACAAGTTCGTTACTGTAAATGGAAAATGCGTTAATATCCCGTCTTACCGCGTAAAAGCCGGCGATGAAATCGAAATAAGAGAAAAGAGCAAAGGAATCCAGAGATTTAAAGATATTTTGGAAGTGACGGGCGGAAGATTAGTTCCTGAGTGGCTTGATGTGGATACAGAGAATTTGAAAGGAACTGTAAAAGAATTACCTTCCAGAGATCAAATTGATGTACCTGTGAATGAGATGTTAATTGTCGAGTTATATAGTAAGTAATCCGAATCCGGTAAAAGAGGCGCCAAGGGGCACACTCATGCCGCAATTTGCGGCAGTAATAAGGAGGGCTTTTAGTGTTTGATTTTGAGAAACCGAAAATTGAAATTGCAGAAATTTCAGAAGACAAAAAGTATGGAAGATTTGTCATAGAGCCTTTAGAAAGAGGTTATGGAACCACATTAGGAAATTCTCTCAGAAGGATTATGCTTTCTTCCTTACCGGGCGCAGCGGTCAGCCAAGTGAAAATCGACGGTGTTTTGCATGAATTTAGTTCGATTCCCGGTGTAAAAGAAGATGTAACTGAGATTATTATGAACGTCAAGAATCTTGCACTTAAGAATACATGTCCGACAGATGAGCCGAAAGTAGCTTACATTGAATTTGAGGGCGAAGGGGTTGTTACGGCTTCGGATATTCAGGCAGACCCTGATATTCAGATTTTAAATCCGGATTTAGTGATTGCGAACTTAAATGGAGGAGCTGACTGCAAGCTGTATATGGAGCTTACCATTACAACTGGCAGAGGTTATGTCAGCTCAGAAAAGAATAAATCAGAAGATGTGCCAATCGGCGTAATTGCAATAGATTCCATTTACACGCCGGTGGAGCGTGTGAATTTAACTGTTGAGAATACCCGCGTTGGCCAGATTACTGATTATGATAAATTAACCTTAGACGTATACACCAATGGCGCGTTAGAGCCGGACGAAGCAGTCAGCCTTGCCGCAAAAGTATTGAGCGAGCATTTATGCCTCTTTGTTAATCTTTCTGAAACGGCAATGTCCGCAGAAGTAATGGTAGAGAAAGAAGACGATGCCAAAGGTAAAGTTCTGGAAATGAATATTGACGAGCTGGAATTGTCTGTGCGCTCCTATAACTGTCTAAAGAGAGCTGGCATCAATACGGTGGAAGAATTAACGAACCGGACGCCGGAAGATATGATGAAGGTGCGTAACCTTGGCCGCAAGTCATTAGAAGAAGTGTTAGCGAAATTAAAAGAGCTGGGACTTCAGTTAAACCAGAGTGAAGAAATGTAATAAGGCATAAGAGTACAGCTAGTAAGCCCGATGAGCATACTGTACGTTCCACAAAAACGGAGGATTTAACAATGTCAAGACGTAGAAAATTAAGCAGAACTTCATCCCAGAGAAAAGCTTTATTGAGAAGTCAGGTAACAGCTTTGATACACAATGGAAGAATCGTTACGACTGAAGCAAGGGCAAAGGAAGTTCGTAAAATTGCAGAAAGCGTGATTGCAAGGGCAATCAGGGAAAAAGACAATTTTGAAGAAGTGACTATTAAGGCAAAAACGCCGCGTAAAGATAAAGATGGAAAGCGTGTAAAAGAAGTTATTGATGGAAAAAGAGTGACGATTTATGATGAAGTCGATAAAACCATCAAAAAAGATCTTCCATCTCGTCTTCATGCAAGGAGAGAAATCTTAAAAGTGCTTTATCCGGTGAAAGAAGTTCCGAAAGAGATTCCGGGAAGAAAGAAAAACACGAAACAGGTGGATCTTGTTGCAAAGTTATTTGATGAAATTGCGCCTAAGTATGTAGACCGCAACGGCGGATATACACGAATTGTAAAAATCGGACAGCGGAAAGGCGACGGCGCATTAGAAGTTTTATTAGAGCTTGTATAGGTACTGAAACTCCGGTTAATCACCGGAGTTTTTTGTCAGATATTTTTAGGAGGTCGTATGTTCCCAGAATTATTTTCGGTTGGGTCGTTTACAGTGTACAGCTATGGTCTAATGACTGCGCTTGGCATATTTTCGGCAGTCTTGTTGGGAGAGTATTATCTGAAAAAGACGAAGATTTCAGAGGAGGGATTTTTAATTGGCATGGGCATAGCCTGCGTCATAGGGGGATACGCCTGTTCCAAATTGTTATTCTGGATTACGATATTGCCGGAATTAATAGAAAATCCCGCCAAAATGCTTGACTTTTCCGGAGGCTATGTCGTGTTTGGCGGGTTAATCGGCGGCGTTTTGACAGGGTATTTTTATTGCAGGTATAAAAGAGTGGATTTTTGGAAAATATTCGATCTTGTCGCCCCGCTTGTCGCTTTAGCGCAGTGCATAGGAAGGATTGGGTGTTTTCTTGCCGGATGCTGTTATGGATTGCCAACGGAAAGCGTATTCGGAATTGTCTTTCATAATTCGCTTTATTCGCCTACAGATGTGAAGCTGTTTCCGATCCAGCTTGTTTCCGCGGGGTTAAATCTGCTTAACTTTTTGTTTTTAAAGGTTTTGTGGAAAAAAACAACCAGAAAATCCGGTACGACAGGGGCGGCCTATATCATCACTTATAGCATCGGGCGTTTTATTTTAGAATACTTCCGTGGTGATTTGAATCGGGGAAGCGTTGGCATGTTTTCGACTTCACAATTTATTTCCATATTTACGCTGGGGATTGGAGTTGTCATGATGATTTACCGGCTAAGGAAAAGAGAAGAATTATTATTTCGGTAAAAATTAGTTTTTAAATAATAAAAAATTTAGATAAAATAATGAGAATTTACTCTAAATGAATGATGCATAGCATGTTATGATCTTCACTCTAGGATAAATTCTCTCATTTTTTTCTGCAATCTGCAAAACTTCTAATACGTCATTGCCTTTTTGCCGCCTAGTTTTTACAATTTGTGTTTATAAGTATCCGTGTTTATGAGCGCCTGTGTTTATTTCTGTTTCGATATACAATTTTTATTCATCTTCCGTTTGGTATAGAGGCAGTGAAAAGATAAATTCTGTGCCTACATCTTCTGTGCTGATGACATTGATATTTTCTTTATGCGCCTGTATAATTTCTTTTACAATCGCAAGTCCAAGTCCGGTGCCTTTTTTGTCTTTTCCACGGGAAGCATCGGATTTGTAAAAACGCTCCCAGATTTTTCCAATGCTTTCTTTTGGGATTCCAATGCCCCTGTCTTTTACGGATATAAATATTTTTTCATTTTTGACTGTAGTTTCAACTGTAATCACGGAATCCGCTGGAGAAAATTTAATTGCATTATCAATTAGATTATAGATAACGCGCTGGATTTTATCCATATCCGCAAATGCGTATAAGGTCTGTCCGGTCAGAATCAGTTCAAATGAGAGTCTCTTTTCTTTACATACGCCCTCAAATGTCTGCGCTGTCATTTTTATTGTATGGTTCACGTCAAATTTCGTGATGTCCAGCATAATTCCTCGTTTGCCGTATTTGTTTAATTCTAAAAGGCTTGTCGTTAATTTATTTAAGCGTTCCGTTTCAAAAAGAATAATGTTTAAATATTTTTCCTGAAATTCCATTGGAATTGTGCCGTCCAACATGGCTTCCACATATCCTTTGATGGAAGTTAAAGGGGAACGGAAATCATGTGAGACATTGGAAACAAATTTCCGCTGATCTTCTTCCAAAGTATTTAATTCCGCAGCCATATAGGTCAGGGAGGCGGCAAGATAGCCAATTTCATCATTAGACTGTACGTCAACCGGATGTTCAAATTTGCCTAAGGCGTATTCGTTTGCGGCTTTCGTTATTTTTTTGATTGGCAGAATAATTGTAAATGTAAAGAAAGCCAGAAGAAGGAATGCACAGATAAACAGTACGGCAAGCGTGATATAGGCAATCATTAAAAAACCATTGTTTTGGGTAATCAGGCTATCGAGAGGCTTATGTATGATAATATAGCCTTTTACTTTATAATTAACGGAAATTGGCGCGTAGACGCTTAAATGCTCTTCCTTAAAGTATCCGTAAAAATAGCCGCTTTGATAATAACGGTTCTTAAATTCATTGATATTAAAGTCGCTGATTACTTCGGAACCCGTATTATCTAGTGATGAGGCGGAATTGACAAGAATATTCCCGTTCATATCTATCACCCAGATTTGGGCGGCAAGATAGACATTTAGCGCTTTCAGCCTTTGTTTAAAATCTTCCAGAGTTATCGTGTCGCTGTAGTAGCTTACGGCATAATCTGAAGAAATTAAATTGGCTTCTTTATAGAGATTTGAAACTTCATTTTTTTTAATGTACTGGAAAGAAAAGTAAGAAGTCATAGTGGATACTACAAAAAAACCTAAAATGCCAAATAGCAGGTATCCGCCTAAAAGTTTAGGAAAAATCGTCCGTTTCATTGAGGATCACCCAGTTGTTTCAAATTTATATCCAATGCCCCACACAGTCGCAATGCTCCACGCATTGCAATCCTTGATTTTTTCCCGTAGCCGTTTGACATGGACGTCGACAGTGCGTGTGTCGCCAATGTATTCATAGCCCCAGATATGGTCTAGGAGCTGTTCTCTCGTGAATACCTGATTTGGGGAAGCGGCTAGAAAATAGAGGAGTTCTAATTCTTTGGGCGGCATGTCAATCGGCTTTCCTTTGTAGAGAACGGAATAATTAGAGAGATTGACCGTTAAATTTGGGTATTCTACGCATTTTTGCCCTGTAGAGGACGGCTGGGCTTTTGCGGGAGCCTGATAACGCCGTAAGACGGCTTTTACGCGGGCTACAAGTTCTTTAGAATCAAAAGGTTTCAGAATGTAGTCATCAGCCCCAAGTTCAAGCCCTAATACTTTGTCGAAAATTTCACCTTTTGCCGAAAGCATAATAATCGGCACATCAGATTTTGCGCGGACTTCCCGACAGACCTGATATCCATCAATTCCGGGCAGCATTAAATCCAGCAAAATCAGATTTGGCGTATATTCTTCGAATGCAGTCAACGCTTCTTCTCCATCATTAACGGTTTTCGTGTCAAAACATTCTTTCGTCAGGTAGAGTGAAATTAAATCTGCGATATTGACATCGTCATCTACAATTAAAATTTTCTGTTTTGCAGCCATAGAGCCTCCTTCGCATTATTCATCTTTAAATACGGCAATCGTAACGCCGGAGTCGCCTTCGCCAAATTCGCCTAGCCGGAAAGACTTAATGTATTTCTGGCGTTTTAGGTGTTTTTGGACAGCCTGACGTAAGATTCCCGCGCCTTTGCCATGGACAATTCGGACGGAAGACAGGTGGGCAATATACGCATCGTCTAAATATTTATCTAATAAGGTAATTGCTTCGTCCGCTGTTTTGCCAATTAAATTGATTTCCGGGGAAATGGAAGCGGATTTGCTCATTTTAATTTTTCCGGCTCCCGTGTTTTTGTATTTTTTGCTGGAAGGGGAATCTTCCTCATCTAACAAAATCAAATCATTGATATTGACGACAGAACGCAGAATGCCCATTTGCACTTGTAAATTGCCTTTGGCATTTGGCAGAGAGTGGACAGTCCCTTTTAAGTTCATCGAGATAACTTTGACAGAGTCGCCGATTCGCAGGTTTTTTGGCGCCTTGTTGTTTTGTTGTTGGCTGGCCTGTTTTTTGGTAAGGGAATCTTGCGTATCCGACATTTTTTTACGCAGTTTGGCGCGTTCTTTTTCCATCTCACTTGCAGAAGCGTGAATTTCACCAAATTTATGGAAATTTTTAATGCTGGCGTCTGCAAATTCTTTGGCTTCTCTTAAAATGGAAAGAGCCTTTTCATTGGCTTCGCTTATGATTTTATCGCGTCTTTCTCCGAGGCGTTCTTCTTTTTGTTCCAGTTTTTGTTTTAAGGCGGTAATTTCAGTTTTATAGACGTTGATTTCTTCGCGTTCGCGTTCAATTACGCTTCGGCTGGCTTCAAGGTCGGAGATTAAGTCTTCAAAACTGGTTTCCGCTTCCGTAATGCGTCCGCGGGCATCTGCAATCAGCGTTTCGTCCAGTCCTATTTTTGCGGAAATCGCAAACGCATTGCTTTTTCCCGGAATGCCGATTAGCAATCGGTAAGTCGGGCTTAACGTTTCAACGGAAAATTCACAACATGCGTTTTCTACGCCTTCCGTCGTCAATGCAAATACTTTTATTTCACTGTAATGCGTCGTCGCCATTGTGCGTATTCCGTGATTATGCAGATGCGACAAGATAGAAATTGCCAGCGCCGCGCCTTCCGTCGGATCTGTGCCAGCGCATAATTCATCGAAAAGCGTAAGGGATTTTTCATTTGCGTTTGCCAGAATAGAGACGATATTTGTCATATGGGAAGAAAATGTGCTTAAATTTTGCTCAATGCTTTGTTCGTCTCCGATGTCGGCAAATACGTCTTCAAAAATGGAAAGTTCTGAACGGTCATTTGCGGGAATATGCAGACCTGCCTGACCCATCAGGGTAAAAAGCCCAACCGTTTTCAGCGAAACAGTTTTTCCTCCGGTATTCGGGCCGGTGACAATTAACAGATCAAATGCATCGCCTAATGTCACGTCTATCGGCACGACTGTGTCCGGATTTAACAGAGGGTGGCGCCCTTTGCGGATGTGTATCCGTCTTTCCGTGTTAAATACAGGCGCAGAGCCGTTATGCAGTTTCGCTAACTGCGCTTTCGCAAAAATAAAATCAAGTTTCGTTAAAGCTTCATAATTATCATGGAGAAAGGCGGCATATTCAAAGACGCGTCCACTTAACTCAGACAGAACCGTTTCGATTTCTTTCGCCTCTTTAAAATAAAGCTCTTTCAGCTCGTTGTTTAAATTGACAATGGCAGAAGGCTCGATAAACAGGGTAGAGCCACTGGAAGACTGGTCATGCGCGATTCCGGGCACTTGGTGTCTGGCTTCCGCTTTGACCGGAATGCAGTATCTGTCGCCGCGCATGGTAATGACTGCGTCCTGTAAATAGCCGCTGCTGTTTGCCTTGGCCATAATTTTATTGATCTGGCTGCGTATACGCTCATTCATGCCGCCGATGGAGCGGCGTATAGATTTTAGAGCCGGGCTGGCATCGTCGCTGATTTCATCTTCGGAAAGAATACAGCGTTTGATTTCATCGTTTAAGGGCGTTAGGGGCTCTATTGTGTCAAACAATTCCGTTAAAGAATCTGTTACAATTCCGTCCCGTTCGTTCCGGCTGAAATTTTTGGCGCGTTTCGCGGCTTCTAATAAAGAACTGATTTGTAGAAATTCCGGAATGCTTAAAACGCCGCCGACTTCTAAACGCTTGATCGATGCCCCTACCGGGTGGATTCCGGAAAAGGAAAGGCTGCCATTTCGGAAAATGCGTGATAAAGCGTCGCCTGTCTGTGTCTGGGCTGTTTGGATTGCAAAGAGATCCGTCATCGGGAGCAGGTTTTTACATAGTTCCTTTGCCGCATGGCTAAATGCAAATCCGGTCAGGGTTTCGATAATTTTATCATATTCTAATGTGTGTAAAACTTTTTGGTTCATAATTATATCCTCAAATTCTTGTGTCATGCTTTTGGGTTTATATTATACACGAAACCAGAATAACTGTTTGGTTCATGTAATATCTTTGAATCTTGTGTGAAATAATTTTTTGTTCATGTAATATCTTTGAATCCTGTATGAAATAATTTTTGGTTCATGTAATATCTTTGAACCCTGTATGAAATAATTTTTGGTTCATGTAATATCTTTGAACCCCGTATGAAATAATTTTTGGTTCATGTTATATCCACGAATCCTATGTGAAATGCTTATTGGTTCATAATAAATCCGCGAAACCTGAGTGACTGTTTGGTTCATGTTGTATCTTTGAAATCTGTGAGGATTATGGTTTATGACTATATCCTCAAAATATATGTGTCATGCTGTTGGGTTTACATGATATTCTCGAAATCTGAGTGTCATGTTTTTTGATTCACGTTATGACTATAAAACCTGAGTGAAAAGTTTTTTGTTCATGTTAAATCTATGAATCCTATGTGAAAAGTTCTTTGTTTAGTAATAGATATGCGAAACCTGAATGTCATGTTTTTGATTCATGATATATCTGCGAATTTTTCTGAAATGTTTTCAGGTTGATTTATCATCGATTTTTGTTTGAGTATTATTATACCTTATCTTTGGAAGGTTTAAAAGGAGAAAATAAAATTATACAAATCTTTCTAAATCTCATAAAATGAAATTAAAAACCTATATCTTTTTTAAAACTCAAATGAAAGAAAAATTCTATGTTTTTCTATATCCATGTAATCCATACAAAAGAAAAACACATATAATTTTAAATAATATGAAAATAACAAATTGGATTCTTTTTGGGTTAAAAAAGAAAAAAATGAATATTTTTTGAGCGAAAAAAGGACCCCATGAATATCTTATTGGGCAAAAAAACCCCCATGAATGTTTTTTGCGCCAAAAAAGAAAACAGGATATCCCTTTTGGAGAAAAAAGAATCCCATGAGTATTTCTTAGGCTAAAAAAAACATAAATGTCTTTTTAACCTTAAAACAAGAAAAAACATGAATACTTTCTATTACACGCTTTAAGAACAAAATAAAATCTTGCATACCGTTTCTAATACTCGTATAATAAAAAGAAAGGCACCTTGTTCATATCTGAAAGACAATGTTTTAGGAGAAGGAACGGTATGGCTGAATGGGATAAGCAAGAAAAGGAAGATTTTGCATTTATTAAAGAAAAAATCAAACAAAAGCCGGTAAATAAGAAACGTTTATTCCGGCAGGGAATGTATACGGTGGGATTTGCGGTTTTATTTGGAGCCGTGTCATGTTTTGTGTTTGTCCTTTTGTATCCAGTCGTAGAAGAATGGCTGCATCCGCGGCAAGACCCGTTTATTTCAATTCCGGAAGATGAGATGGGGACGGAAGAACTGTTTGGGACGGAGGATATTTCCACGGAGGAAAAAGAGGCTGTATTAGATCCGCCTGAAGCGGAACTGCCGCCTGTAGTTGTGAAAGAATTGGAACTGGCGGATTACCAGAGTTTACAAAATAAAATTTATGCGATTGGGAAAGAAGCGAATTGTTCCGTTGTGACAGTGACTGGCGTTGTCAGCGATACGGATTGGTATAATAATCTGTATGAAAGTAACGGGCAGGCGTCAGGAATTATTATCGGGGACAATGGCAGTGAACTTTTAGTTCTGACGGAACATAAATTAGTAATGGCGGCAACGCAGATTCAAGTGACGTTTATTGATGAAATTACAGTCAACGCAGCATTAAAAAAATATGATGGAAACACGGGGATTGCAATTCTTTCCGTTCCTTTACAATCAATAGGGGAAGATACGAAAAACAGGATTGATTATGCGAAATTGGGAAATTCCCTTACCGTTGAACAGGGAAATATCGCAATCGCAATCGGAAGCCCGTTGGGGACAAACTATTCAATCGGAACCGGAAACATCACTTCTGTCGGAAATGTAATTCAGACAGCAGATGCTACCTATACTGTCTTTACAACGGATATTGCAGGAAACAGCAATAGCAGCGGCGCGCTTTTAAATCTGAATGGAGAAATTGTAGGCTTAGTTATGCAGGACTACAACGAAAATTTAGATAACAATACTCTGACAGCAATTTCTATTTCTGAGCTTAAGAAAATAATCGAAATGCTTTCAAATGGCAGGGACATTCCATATCTCGGTCTAAAGGTATTGGCGGTTACGGAGGAAATTGCAAAGGAAAACGATCTTGCGCAGGGCATTTACATTAAGGAAGTAATGTTAGAATCTCCGGCATTTGAAGCAGGACTGCAAAGTGGGGACGTAATTGTAAAGATGGGTGGAGAAGAAATTTATACGGTTCCTACCTATGAATCAAAAGTATTGGAGCTGGAGCCAGAGGAGCCGATTGAGATAGTCGTCAGCCGTCAGGGAATGGACGAACATCTCCGTTTAAAGGTAATGGCAGGAAGGCTCTGGTAAGAGAGGGAAAAGGAGGAGAGGCCGTGTAAGCGGCGAATGAGTATGAAATTTATTGATGAGTTTCGGGAAGGTGAGCGGATTAATGAAATCCTGCTTTGCAAAAGCAAGCAGTCTGCGCTCACGAAAAATGGAAGGCCATATGAAAATTTAATTTTACAGGATAAGACAGGCACATTAGATGCAAAAATTTGGGAGCCGGATTCTCAAGGGATTGATTCTTTTGAATCAATGGATTATATCAATGTTATGGGAGATGTAACGAGTTTTCAGGGGGCATTGCAGTTAAATGTAAAACGCGTCCGTAAGGCTAATCCGCAAGAATACGATCCTAAGAATTATCTTCCGGTCAGCGGTAAAGATATTGGAAAGATGTATGAGGAGCTGACGGGATATATTAAGACGATTGAAAACACATATTTGCAAAAGCTGTTAGGGGCGTTTTTCTTGGAAGATGCGGATTTTGCTAAGCGTTTCCAGATGCATTCCGCCGCGAAAAGCGTGCATCATGGATTTATGGGAGGGCTTTTGGAGCATACGCTTTCCGTAACGAAACTTTGTGATATGTTCTGTGGGCAGTATCCAATATTAAACCGTCCGCTCCTTTTGACGGCGGCCATGTTCCATGATATTGGAAAAATAGAGGAGTTATCTGATTTTCCGGCAAATGATTATACGGACGAAGGGCAGCTTCTAGGGCATATTATGATTGGGACGGAATGGATAGGAAGCGTGATACGTTCCATTCCGGGATTTCCGAAAAAGCTTGGAAATGAGTTAAAACACTGTATTTTAGCGCATCATGGGGAGCTGGAATTTGGTTCTCCAAAGAAACCGGCTTTAGTGGAAGCGGTCGCGCTGCATTTTGCGGACAACATCGATGCAAAGATGGAAACTTTAACGGAAGCGTTTGCGAATGTGCCGGAAGGAAACACGGAATGGCTGGGGTATAACAGGCTTTTAGAGTCAAATATCCGTAAGACGAGTAAGTAGGGTTATGATGCAGAAAAATGATTTAATCGAGTTGAAAATAGAAGATATTGGCACAGACGGCTCAGGAATTGGAAAGTATGAGGGCATGGCTTTTTTCGTGCGGGACGCCGTGATTGGCGATAGGATTCTTGCCAAAATAATGAAACTGAAGAAAACGTATGGATTTGCGCGTTTAATGGAAATTAAGGAGGCTTCCCCGTTTCGGGTGAAGCCCCGTTGTATGTTTGCCGGCGCCTGCGGCGGATGCCAGTTACAACATACGGATTATAAGGAGCAGCTTGCATTTAAAGAGCGGAAAGTTCTGGATAGTCTGGAGCGGATTGGCGGATTTGACAGAGAGTTTTTGGAAAGTAAGATGGAACCGATTGTTGGAATGGAACAGCCATATGGGTATCGGAACAAAGCGCAGTTTCCTATTGGGACAAATACGGACGGGGAGCCTGTTGCGGGTTTTTATGCGGGTAGATCGCATAGAATTGTTGCAAATACAGATTGCGCGCTTGGCGTTCCGGTAAACAAGACGGTGTTAGAGGCTGTTTTGGCGTATATGAAAGAATTTCATGCGCCGGCTTATGACGAGAGCTCTGGCAGGGGGCTGATGCGGCATGTGTTTATACGGTCGGGATTTCATTCTGGGGAAGTAATGGTATGTCTTGTGGTAAATGGAAGGAAACTTCCTATGGAAAAGGAACTTACGAAACGGCTTTGCCGGATTAGTGGGGTAAAGAGCATTCTTTTGAATGTGAATCAGGAAAATACGAATGTGATACTTGGAGAGGAAACCAGAGTTCTTTGGGGGGATGCTGTCATTAGCGATGCGTTATATCTGCGGGATACGGATTGGTTTTTAAGGGTTGGCGGAAAAACGATGTATCAGATTTCGCTTAAATCTTTTTATCAGGTGAATCCGCTTCAAACAGAAAAATTATATTCGCTTGCGCTTGCATATGCGGGACTGACCGGAGAGGAGACGGTCTGGGATTTATATTGTGGAATTGGGACGATTTCCCTCTTTTTGGCGGGAAAGGCAAAGCGGGTCTATGGGATAGAAGCGGTGCCGGAAGCGGTTGCAGATGCAAGAAAAAATGCGGAATTGAATGGAATTTCAAATGTGGAATTTATAGTTGGGAAAGTCGAAGAAGTATTGGCGAAACAGGAAGCGGCTATGTCTCACGCAGATGTAGTGGTGGTCGATCCGCCGCGGAAAGGGTGCGACAAACGCTGTTTAGAAACGATCCTTGCTATGAAGCCTGAGAAAATTATTTATGTCAGTTGTGATCCAGCGACGCTGGCAAGAGATTTGAGGGAACTTTGTGATGGGGGTTATGGAATTGAGCGGATGCGGGCTGTGGATCAGTTTGGACAGACAGTACACACAGAATGCGTGGTGTGGATACAAAGGAAACATATCTAGAAGTGCTTTGTTTTCGGCAGTTTTATAAGCATTTTGTGTTTGTGGAAGATGAAGTGGGGAATCGGAATAAGAGGATTGAGAAGTATTTCGAGGTTTCGGCGGTGGTTGATGTGGGGTGTGGGGATACAAAGGAATTTGTTTAATTAAGAAAACATGAGAGGACAAATCAGTTGTTCGGAATTTCCGAACAACTGAATGATATTTGGAATGCTTACCGAAAAGGAGATATATAATTTCAATACTTATGTTGCTTATCTAAAGCAATCATATAATACTAACTATGTATAGTTAAGATACTATTTGGAGGTGCAAGAGTGAAGAATGAAAAAAAGAAAATGATAGATAATAAAGAATTTCAGACTTTATATGATAAATCAAAGAAGTTGATTGATAGTGCCAGAAACAATATGGGACAAATGGCAAATGCAATTACGGTACTAACAAGTTATTTGCTGGGGAGATATATTTTGAACAGGAACAATAAGGCTCTGAAAGGGTAAAATATGGAGCTAAAATAGTAGATTCTTTATATGGCATATAAAGACAGGGAAGATGAAATTATCCAATCGGGAATTGGACGATTGGAAATGGCATATAACAATTTACCTTGTTAAACTCAGTTGGACGCATTATCAGGCGCTTAGGCGTATAGAAAACAGGGATGAAAGAGATTTTTATGAGAACGAGGCGATACGCTCGAATAGGAATGTAAATACTTTAAAAAGACAATGTCATTCTAGCTTGTATGAAAGGCTTGCATTAAGCAGAGATAAAAATGATGTGATGCGGCTGGCAAATGAAGGAGCTGTTCCACAAAAACCGTAAGATATTTTACATACGCCATTCAGATGCTATGTTTTTATAGATTTTAAAATTGATGAACTTACACATCAGGATTTAGGACAGATGAAGATGTATGTGAATTATTTTGATCGTTATGAAAGGGTTGAAGATGAAAATCCAACGATTGGTATTTACTATGCAAGCAGAGTGATGAGGCTCTTGTGAATTTGATACTTCCAGAGAATGCTAACATTTATGCAAAAGAATATAAACTATTTCTGCCAGATAAAAAGTTGTTACAGAAAAAAATTGAAAGAATGGTTAGATGAGGAACAGAAAAATAATTTATAATGTGTGAGAATAGATGAAATATTGACTTGTCGGAAATTCTGACAGGTTCAAAAAGGGTATGTTTTGATGATAAGAATTATGTGATAATATAAAGAAAAGGAGAAGCAGTCTATGAGAATTTTTATTAGCCATGCAACGAAAAATCGTGAAGTAGTATTAAAATTTGCGGAGTTTTTAGAAGCAGTTAGTAGCAATATTGAAGTTTTTTGTTCATCGGAAAGTGGAAGCATCAAGATTGGAAAAAATTTCATTGAAATAATTTTTAGTGAATTAAGTAACAGTGATTTGTTTATACCGATAATAAGTAAAGAATACTACAAAAGTAAATTTTGTATGATTGAGTTAGGCGTTGCATACTCATATTTATATAGTCAGAAGAATAAAAAGGGTGAGGATTATATATTTCCTTTTGCTCTTTATCCAGTACAAAAAGGGCAGGCATTGTCTGGAACGCCAATAGCGAATATACAGACCGGAGATTTAAGTAATGAAAAAGATGTCCATAGTTTTTTAGAATATTTGTCAGCTGATAGAGGAATGAAAATTGGAACTGGAATTAACCGTAAATTGCATTCTTTTATCTTTGACTTAGATCAAATTTTTCTAAAACGGCAGAATATTTTACAGATGGCGAAAATTGGAGCTTATTTTGACGATAGTATTGATTTTAAACAACGGGAAGATATTGCTAGTACGAGTATTTCAGAAGATATGGTAGTGTTTAACTTTAATATGAATCCATACGAGAAAAAAGATGTTAAGTATCCAAATTTTATTAGTATGGCCTTGCGGTATGTAGATAAACTTGATATATGTCGCTATTTAGACTTTAATGATAAAGCTGAATTTCGATTTACGGTTATTAATTTTACTAATTCTTTGAAAAGGATTTTTGTAGAATTTAAGTATTCTGACAACAATAGTATTTTGGAAACATTTAAATTTTTTCTTGGATATGGTGAAAATAAATTTTGTATAACTTTGGATGAGATGAGAAGTGAGGCGCTTGCTAATATTTCAGAGATATGTTTTGTTATCCATCCAGATGATGTGGTGGAAGAAGAAGGAATGTGCAAGATAGGGGAAATAGAAATAAGTTAATATAAAAAAATTTATTTTTAGAGATAGAGGTTCTGATATTCGTTTTTCGAAATTGAATTACTAAATTTGTATGTCGCACAGGCTCTCAATTAAAATAAGAAGAAACCTTTTTCTCTGTGCCCAAATGACACAGAATTGTGTTCCTATACGAGTGACGGGGCAGAAAAATTGTGTTTACATAGTAGCCTAGACACATACGGAATGTGTGGTGGGAATGCGGAGGAAAGATATATAGATCTCCTTTATATTAAGTGGTTTTACAGGCGTTTTATGTTTTGTGGAAGAACGGAGAAGGAAAGCGGAATATATTTCATAACAGGTATTCAGCAGGAGGATAACATAAATGGCAAAGACACTTACAGAAGATCAAGTGCGAGATGCCGGAAAGGGAATATTGGGATTCGATGAGAATGAAACAGGCGTCCGGCAGGGAACCGGACAAATTACAAGTAATAAAATAGACAAACAACATATTTATGAAGTTACGCAAAGGATAAACAATAATCTTCATTTTAATTTTGGAATGACTGATCTGCAAGATCGCATGATAATTACAGCCTGCGCGTTAGTGGCTCAAAGATATTTTCCCATTCCCGGCCTGAAAAACTTAAAATCAATGGGATATAATACCTCTAAAAACTGGATATTTGATTCATTATCGAAAGCGATTGTTGTAGATAAAAGGCAAAATGATAAATTAGAAGTTTTATTAGACACATATTCTGTAATTAAAATTTCGATAGAAAACCAAGAAGCAATTAATTATTTTATAGATGACGTATGTGAAATCTCTGAGTTGGTTCATTCGGATTATTGGAATGGCGAGGACGTCATGGCTATTTTTTTCAACGAGTTTAACAGATATAGGGGAAAGTCCAATGCAGGGCAGGTATTTACGCCGGATCATGTCACGTTATTTATGTATCGTTTAATTGATGTGGATATGAATGACAGAGTGCTTGATGCTGCTTGCGGCTCAGGAGCTTTTTTGGTAAAAGCAATGTGTAATATGATAAAAGAAGCGGGTGGCGTGAAAACCAAAAAGGCGGCAGAGATAAAATTGGATCAGCTTTTTGGGATAGAAATGTTTCAGAAAATATTTGCTCTTGCATGCGCAAATATGATAATTCATAAAGATGGGAAAACGAATCTTACACAATTAGATACGAGAAAAGAAGAAGCTTGTGAATGGATAAAAGAAAAAAACATAACAAAAGTATTGATGAATCCTCCATATGAAAGAAAATAAGGCTGTATGAAGATTGTAAAAAACGTGATGGACAGTGTGCCTAAAGGAACAAAATGCGCGTTTCTCCTCCCAGATAAAAAACTCGAAAAATCAGGTGGAAAAAATTTGTTGAAATATCATACATTAAAAACAATTATAAAGATGCCTGAGAATCTGTTTTTTGGAGTGGGAATCACGACTTCAATTTTTATTTTTGAAACAGGAAAACCACAAAATGGACAAAATATCATTGGGTATTATGTGGAAGATGACGGGTTAGAGACTGTAAAAAATAAAGGCAGGCAGGATATCCGCAATAAATGGCAAAGCAAAGAGGATTATTGGTTGAAAGCAATACATGATGGAAATGATTATCTATATCATACCCGTCAAATCATAGATCCAAAGAACGCTTTATCTTATCAAATGCCGGATCAAACGGTTGGGCTTTTGGAAAAAGATTTTACGAAAACAGTATTAGAGTATACGTTATTTGAAAGGAACATTGATTCAAAAGAATTTATAGAAAAATTTCTGGATTCCGTTCTTTATGACAGTAAAATAACCGAAGAAGAACAAAAGATAACTATTAGAATAGAAAAAAGGCAGAAAAATGAAGAAACTAAATACGGATAATTGGGAGAAATTTCAGATCGATTCTTTATTTACGGCAGAAAATACAGGGAATGTTTTGGCTAGAGATGTAGAAGATGGAAGCGGGGAAACTCCATATGTGACAGCCAGCGGCGTCAATAATGGCGTAGCAGGGCATATTGATGCAAAAGATTATAAAAAATTCATAAAAATTGTATACTTGTTGGTGGAAAAACATTTACAATTACCTATCAGGCAAAAGATTTTGTTTCGAATGACAGCCATAATTTTGTGTTGATGGCAAAAGAGAAACATGTAACAAAAAATCAATATTTATTCTTAGTTACGGTGATAAGGGCGACATACGAAAAAAAGTATTCATGGGGTGATGCAGCAACTAAAACAAAAATGTTAAATGAATTTATTCGATTGCCTGCCATTAATAAAAACACGCCGGACTGGGAATATATGGAGCGGTATACAGAAACAAAACAAAAAGAGGTTCATGCGGCATTGGATCTGTTCGGCAGTATTCTTAACTTAAAATAGATTGTTTGGAAAGAATGTAAAGGAAATTTATAAAAACAGGAATTGCAAGGGATTTAGGAAGAAGTATTCTTTCCATCTTGAAATGATTCTGAAATAATTGGGATTTTTGTAATTTAAAACGTATCGTCCTGAAAAAACAAAACGGACGATACGTTTTTTGATGTAAAGATCTTATTTAATTTTCACTTTTTTTGAAGTGAAACTGCTGGCGTAAGTTTCTTTATTATATTTCTTAATTGCCTTTACGGTAAAATAATATGTTTTTCCGGATTTCAGTTTCTTTTTCGTGTAGCTAGTGGATTTTGTGCTTTTTAACTTTTTCCAAGAGCCTTTTGCCTTTGTTTTATAGTACACGATATATCCGTCGGCGCCTTTTACTTTCGTCCAGTTTACCGTTGCTTTTTTCTTGCCCGGCTTCACTTTAAATTTTACTGCATTAGGAGCGGTTGCCGTATCGAGAGAGGAATAAGACGCGCTAAAGGCGGATTCCCCATTTGAAAGCTGGATAAAAGCTCTGACTGCGAAACGGTATTCCATGCTTGGCGACAGTTTCTTTATAGTATATGATGTAGTGTCTGCGCCAAGAGACGCTTTTTCTTCCCATTCTTTTTTTGGCGTATTATATTGATAAACCACATATCCGGATGCATTCGAAACGGAATCCCATGTCAGTTTAACATTCTTAGATGTGGATTTTGCTTTCAGTCCGGATACATTTGAAACGGATGCAGCAGGAGTTGGCGGATTTTGATTGTTGCCTGTATTTTGGTCATTCCCGCCTGTAGAGGAACCGCCTGTTGAAGATCCGCCTGCGTTCGTATCTTTGTTTGCAATTTTTTCGATTTCTGTAATAATTTCAGCCGCTGTTTTCGGGCCTAATGTAATAAGCTGTATCTTGTTATGCTTGTCAATCAGGACAATATAAGGGAACGTCCCGCCTGTTTTGTCAACCAGTTTAAGGTAGGTCAATGAAAAGTTAAAATTAAGGCAGGATGCATCGTGGCAGAAAATAATTTTCCCGCTTGTATAATCTTGGGCAAACGCCTTTGTTTCTTCCAAAGACGCGCCTTTTGTATCTGCGAAAATTACGCGGATATCGGAACGGCTAATCCAATCGCTTCCGTCAATCTCTTTTAAAGTCCCTTTCGTCAAACCACAAGTCGTATAGCCAAAAAGCAAAACAGTCGTCTGGTCTGGCGTAGCCTTAGTGGAAACAGTTGCGCCATCAATCGTTTTTAGTCCATATGCAAAATTTTCAATGCCGGAATCCGAACCCGAAGGAGGGGTCAGGCTCCCGCTGTCTTCAATATTTTCAAATTTCTTAATTTCGTTTAAAATTTCTTCCGCTTTCTTGGCTCCCTGCATATAATTTTTAACTTTATTATTTTTATCAATTAGAACTATAAATGGATATTTTGTGCTATTTAAGCCAAAAAGCTGCGCATAAGCGAACATCGCTTCAAAATTTTCATACATTTCATCATGGCAGAAGATAAGATCCGGGCATTGGTATCCGTCCGCATAGCTTGAAACAGTTTCTAAGTCATGTCCTTTAACGTCCACAAAAACCACCCGTATATCAGGACGTTTTATCCATTCACATGAAGAAAGGCTGTTTAACGTGGATCTTGTAAATCCGCAGTCTGTATGGCCAAAAACCAGTACAGTTGTTTCACCGGGATTTGCTGTGGTAGAAACAAGTTCCCCATTTGTAGAGGGAAAAGTGTAGGATAAATTATTCAAATCAGATCGTGGAACAGGGCTGGCCTGTACTTTGGTTTCGGGCATAATCCCCAAAAACGTAAATAGAAACAGCAGCATAAGAATAGGAAAGATATGCCGCATACGCATTTTGAAAAATTTCTCTTTTTCCATTCGTTTTCCTCCATGAAATATAATAATCGTTTAGACAAACCTGAGATTGAGGCATTCTTTCATCACGCCTCTAAATTGCGAAGATTGTCTGTTTAATTTGCATATTATCATATCATATCTATAAAATATGCACAATAAAAATTCTAAAATATGGAAGGAAAATCTGTAGGAAAACTCCTGCCGAAAACGATTTATGATTGACAATCCAAATAAAAATCGTTATACTAAAACCTACGGGCAGCCGGGGTGGCAGCGGTACCTTGTACCAGCAATCCGCTATAGCTGGGGTGATATTCTGCCGAGGGTTTCTAATTGTGAAGCTGCCCTTCATAAGTGGCGGTGACGTTTGGGTCTTACGCAACAGGAATTTATGAACCGGGTCAGGTCAGGAATGGAGCAGCCCTAAGTAAACACTCTTGTGTGCCGTAAGGGCGCCTGAACTGAGTTAACTGTGAAGGTAACGTTTGGGGTTAGGATTCGAAGCAGAATGCCCGTAAGAAAAAAATGAAAAATAAATACCCTGAAAGCAGAAGAAATTTGCTTTCAGGGTATTTTTTCATAGAAAATTATATAGAATCAAATTCATCTAAAATTTCACGTTCCGGCATTCTGGACATAAGGCTTACTACAATAATGCACAAACTTGCCGCTAGAAACGCCGGAAGCAGTTCATAGACGTCCCATGCGCCGCCAATCGGCCTTACGAGGTATTTCCAGATAAACACCATCGCCCCTCCGCATATCATGCCTGCAAGAGCCCCGTTTCTGGTCGTCCTTCGCCAAAATAAGGAAAACAGCATAACCGGACCGAAGGCTCCTCCAAATCCCGCCCATGCAAACGATACGATTCCAAATACAGAGCTATCCGGATCTTTTGCAATAAAAACAGCAATCACTGCAATTATGACGACTGTCAATCTGGCAGTCAGCATTGTCATCTTTTCTGAAAGCTTTAAATGCAGCACGTCTTTTAATATGTTTTGTGAAATGCTTGAGGAAGCCGCCAAAAGCTGTGAATCTGCCGTCGACATCGTACATGCGAGGATTCCGGCAAGGATTATCCCCGCAAAAATAACCGAAAGCGCGCCATGACTGCTTAAAAGCTGGGCAATTTTAATAATCAGCGTCTCCGAATCCGTTCCGCTTAATGTATCCAATGCGCCGGAAACGGACATGCTGTACCCGACAATTCCAATAAAAATAGCGACAGCCATGGAAATCACAACCCATATACTTGCGACGCGTCTTGAAAGCTTTAGTTTATTTTCATCTTCAATCGCCATAAACCGCAGCAGGATATGCGGCATCCCAAAATATCCGAGACCCCATGCAAATGTTGACACAATGCTGATAATCCCATAATTTCCCGCGGTGTTCGAAGCGGCGTCATGTACGCTTGTCATAGAAAGGTATCCGGAAAGGCCCTTTGCGTTTTCCATTACGGCGTCAAGCCCTCCCGCTGTCGAAACGCCAAAGCAGACAACAATAATTAATGCTAAAGTCATTACGATGCTTTGGATAAAGTCTGTCGCGCTTGCCGCCAAAAAACCGCCTAAAGCCGTATATCCGACGATAACGACGGCGCTGATTAACATAGCGGGAATATAGGATACTCCAAACAGGTTAGAAAACAGCTTGCCACATGCGGCAAAGCCGGAAGCTGTGTATGGAATAAAGAAAATCACGATAATCAAAGCGGAAATCCCAAGAAGCGTATGGCTTTTGTCCCGATAGCGGTTTGAAAAAAAATCTGGTATCGTGATTGCGTTCCCTGCCACGGCGGAATAACGGCGAAGGCGTTTTGCGACAATCAGCCAGTTAAAGTACGTTCCGACGGCAAGCCCAATCGCAGTCCAGCCAGGATCTGCAATGCCGGAAAGGTACGCAAGCCCCGGCAGACCCATTAAGAGCCAACTGCTCATGTCGGAAGCTTCCGCGCTCATAGCCGTCACAAGAGGCCCTAATTTCCTTCCGCCTAAATAAAAATCACTTACATCATTATTTTTTTTGGAAAACCAAACTCCAATGGCTACCATGCCGGTAATATAGGCAATAATGACGATGAATATCCCTAATGTAGTTCCACTCATAGTTTCCTCCTTTTTTATGTTTACCCGATAGTAAAGACACGTTATTATAGCATTTTTAGTGGGATTTCACAATGAAAACTTTTTTCTGGATCTATTGACAAAATAATATTATATGATGTATAGTATTAATCATAAAATAATATTATACAAAAAGGAGTGGTGAAATGGCATTTGGCGTAGGGGCAGCGTTACTGGATGCAATCGTTCTGGCAGTTGTCTCAAAAGAAACAGAAGGAACTTATGGTTACCGGATTACCCAAGACGTCCGCAGAGCCATTGAAATATCTGAGTCCACACTATATCCGGTTTTACGGCGGCTGCAAAAAAATGAATATTTAATTGTCTATGACGTAGAATGCGGCGGCAGGAACCGCAGGTATTATAAACTGACGAAAGCCGGAGCGGTGAAGCTGGAAGAATATAAGATAGAATGGACAGGGTATTCATCTAAAATATCGGAGTTATTATTGGGAGAGGAGCAGGCATGAACAGAGAAGAATTTCTTAGGCAGTTAGAAAGGCTGCTTTCTGACATTCCGGAAGGCGAACGATGGGAAGCCTTAGAATATTACCGGAATTACTTTGAAGATGCCGGGCCGGAGAAAGAAGCTTCCATTATAGAGGAATTAGGTTCTCCGGAAGAAGTTGCGGCAAGCATAAAAAAGAATTTATTTGGAGAAGATTATGAAAGATATACATTTGTGAAACAGGAAACCGGAAGCAAGACACGGTGGAATCTGTGGATTATACTTCTTTTGATCTTTACGTTTCCGGTGTGGGTAGGATTTGCCGCTGCCGCTTTTGGGATTCTTATGGCAGGGATTTGCTGTATTTTTGCGCTTGCAGTTTGCGTAGTTGCCCTAGTCGGCGCGCTTATGCTGACAGGAATTATTTTTTCCGGCGTCGGCATAGCGCAGATTCTTGGAGGGCTGCCGGCAATCGGGCTGATTTTACTTGGAATAGGATTGCTCGCCCTTGCAGTTTCCATACTGGGAATGGTTCTGGCCGTCTATGTCGTTGGAAGGACATTGCCGTGGATTATAAGGGCAATCGTGAGAATCTGTAAAAGACCATTTCAGAAAAGGGGTGCATCGATTTGAGAAGTTTTGCAAAAGTATGTTTGATTATCTGCCTTGCATTGGGATGCGTCGGAGGGATTTGCCTGTGCGCAGGAGTGGCGCTTGGCAGCGGCGCAAGGGAAGCCATGAAATATGTGGAAAACGAAGGCATTCATCTTGGAAATTGGCATATCGGAAAGTGGAGCGTATATTATGGAGATGAGGAAGACTACGGGGATATAGAAGTAGAAAAAGGAATGTTAGATAAAACGTTTCCGGCAGAGGAAGTGAATGGTCTGGATATTGACATTAAGTATGGAGAGGTATATCTTGTAACAGGGGATACGGATCAGATTAAAATCAATATCGACGCCACGAAACGGAACGCCTATACCTGTGAAAATGAAGATGGTGAAATCATTTTAAAAGATAAATCGTCTATTGGCATAAGGAAGTTAGGTTCCTTGATTCACTCTAAAATAAAGGTGACTGTTTCTATACCGGAAGGGAAAGCGTTTGATGAAGTAGAGATTAAGACGGACGCGGGCTCGGCGGAAATTTCACATTCTCTTACGGCAAATGAAATTAGCCTGAACGTAGACGCAGGGGAAATCAATGCGGCGCTTCTTACATCAGATGGTGAAATCAAAGCGGACATTGGAGCAGGCAGTCTGCAAGTGGGGCAGTTTTTGGCGGCTTCTCTCGATGTAGAATGCGGAATGGGCGAAGCTGCGCTTTCCGGGACTGTGACAGATGAAGCGGACATTTCCTGTGGAATGGGGAGTGTTGAATTAAATTTGGATCAGCCAAAATCCGCATATGATTTTGAATTGTCCTGTGGGCTTGGCAGTATATGCCTCAATGAGCAGGAATTTTCTTCCACGGGGACGAAGCAAAAAATTGGAAATAATAATGGCGCCGAAATCCGTTTAGACTGCGGATTAGGGGAACTGAATGTAACGACGAAGGAGGATTAGGCATGGATAAAAAATTATATAAATCTAGGGAAAACAGAGTGATCTGCGGCGTTTGCGGGGGAATTGGAGAATATTTTAATATCGATCCGACTGTGATAAGGCTGTTGTGCCTGCTGCTTATCTGCGGCTGGGGAAGCGGGCTGCTGTTTTATATTGTTGCGGCAGTGATTATGCCGGATAGACCCTATTAATTGGATAAACCCTATTTAAATAGGGAAATAGGACTATTTTGAGAAGATAAAAATATCATATGGAACAGTTAAACGCAGTTCTGTCATGGAAAGTGGCAGAACTGCGTTTTTTAAGCATCCCCTCGCATATTTGGTAGAAATTAGAATATGCAAATTGAAAATTTTTTACCAATACGCCGATTGAATTAGTAATAAATATTGTTTATATTTATATTATCGGGGACAGTTAAAGGAGGAGAAAATATGCCGACATATGGCATGGGGGATGCAATACGGGAAATGCGCAACCGGCTTGGATGCACACAAGAGGAATTGTCTTATGGAATTTGTACAGCAGGAACATTGTCTAGAATAGAAAATGGACGCGCAGTTGTGTCTAAGCAGGTGTTTGAAGCATTGTGCAGCAGAATGCCGGGGCTTCATCACGTATGGGTTGCCTGCGATACAAAAGTGGAAATGCTGCGTTCAAGGCTTTGTAAACAGATTCTGCATGAATTGGAGTTTCACAGGCTGCGTGAGGCAAAGGCGGCAATAGATCAATACCGGATTGTAAAGAACGATAAAAATATCTTTTGCAGGCAGTTCGAAGGGTATACGACAGCAATATATCATGCGATTGCAAAAGAAGATGAGGAATATACGCTGCCAATGCTCAAACAGGCGCTCTCGCTAACGCTACCTGATTATAAGGAACGGTTAAGCGGCGCGAAAAAATCCATTATGCTGACTTATGATGAAATTTATATCTTTATCAATATGGCGATTGCCTATGCAAAACATCAGGACGCGGATGCGGCTTTTTCTATTTTTTATTTCTTAAAACGCCACATGGAAAAACAGGGATTAGAGACAATAGAAGCAATGAAAACCGCTCCAATGATTTTTGGCAATCTGGCGTGGCTTTTAGAAAAGGCAGGACGATTCCAAGAGGCAGTCAGGCAATGTGAAAATGGCATACAAATTTGCCATATTACGGGCAAATATGCCATACTGCCGCATTTGCTTTGTATAAAAGCGCGATGCATGGCTGCCGTTGGGAATCATAGGACGGCCGTGAAATTCAGGCGGCAGGCTGAATCAATTCTCGACGTGACAGAGGAGTACAGAGGATATGGGAGCTTTGAAGAACTATACAAAGCAAGAGAACCCATATATGTAACTTTATAATGTAGTATACAAAAGATAATCCCCGATTGCCATGCGGTTTCAACGGAAAATAAATTTTCCTGAAACCGCATGTTTTTATCGTGTAGACAAAGAATAATTCATAAGATGAAATAGGCCGGTTTCGGTTATAATAAGAACAGAAATCAAAAAATGGAGGTTTTAGAATGTGTACAGCGGCAGTTTATAAAACGAAAGATTTTTATTTTGGCAGGACATTAGATAATGACGATTCTTATGGGGAAAAGATCACGGTTCTTCCCCGCAATTACTGTATTCCGTTTCGCAATTTAGACGCCATAAAGCGGCATTATGCCATAATCGGAACAGCGCATTTTGAACAGGGCGTTCCGTTGTTTTACGATGCAGTTAATGAAATGGGCGTAGGCATGGCAGGCTTAAATTTTGTAGGCAATGCGCATTATAATCAAATCGCGCCCGAGAAAGACAATATTGCTGTTTATGAGTTTATTCCATGGATTTTATCCCAGTCCGCTTCCGTTAATGAAGCAAAGGAACTGTTAAAAACAATTAATCTAACGAACCAGACGCTCCTTCCAGAGCTTCCAGTTGCGCAGCTTCACTGGATTATAGCGGACGAAACAGAAGCTATTACAGTGGAATCCGTTAAAACAGGCCTTCACATTTACGACAATGTGGCGGGCGTGCTTACCAATAACCCGCCCTTTCAAGAACAGGCGTTCCAGTTAAACAATTATATGCACATCTCCCCGAAACCGCCTGAAAATTTATTTTCAAATAAATTGAAACTTTCCACTTACTGCAGGGGGATGGGGGGAATCGGCCTTCCGGGGGATTTATCTTCCCAATCCCGTTTTATCCGGGCGGCGTTTGTGAAAATGAACTCGGTCTGCGGCGATTCCGAATTAGAGAGCGTGAGCCAATTTTTCCATATATTAGGATCTGTTGAACAGCAAAAGGGATGCTGTATTACGGAAGATGGCGCTTACGAAACGACCATTTACACTTCCTGCTATAATGCGACCCAGGGAATTTATTATTATACCACATATCAAAACCATCAAATTTCAGCGGTGCGTCTGTTCAGGGAAAACTTAGAGGGAAATGGGCCAATCAGTTATCCGGTAATCCAAAAAGAGCAAATCCGGTACCAAAATTAACGGAAGCGTGTTGCGCAGTTTGATTTTTGACGATATGGAATGGGGTTTGTGTTTTCTGAAAGAATATGCTATGATAAAAAAAATCTTATAAATGAGGTGGCGGAATGCTCAGGTTGGCGAGCCTTGCAGTATTAACCATGACATTGTTTTTAGCCGGATGCGGCGGGGCAAAAAATCCTGTGTCTGAAGTGATTTTTCAGGATGCTTACCGCTTAAAAGGCGCAGAAAACATGGAATTTCATTTTACAAAAGACAGCAGCTTATATGTCTGGCATACAGGCATTTATGAACTGGGGGAAAATGAAGATGGGAAACCCATTGTCAGGATTTGCCTGGACGATACGAAACGGGAGCTGCCGGAGGATTATAATTTTACGGAATATTTAGTAACGGAAGAAAAAGGGGCAGTGCTATTGACGTTGTCGACGGAAGAATTTGACTTAGAATCCAAACCGATGGAACTGTATCTTCTGAATGGAGAGCATGGGCTTTTGGAAAATTCCAACTTTGACGGCACATACCAAATCGGGCATGACGGGGACAGCTATCAGTATATTTTCCAAAAAGACGGAAGCATCGCTATGCAGATTACAGAACGTTATTTTGCCGATAAGACGCAGATGACGCTAATCGACCATGCAGGCAGCGCAAACTATCTGTATGAAGCCACAGATGATATGCTGGTTCTGAAAAATAAAGATGGCGAGCCTGTTTTAACGTTATTAAAAATTACGAAGGACTAAATCTAATTTTAAGAAGGGGAAACATTATGTTAGGGATTATCGGGGCTATGGATGCCGAAGTGGCAAAATTGAAAGAACTTATGACGGACGTAACGATTACGAATGCAGCATCAATGGAATTTTACGCAGGCAAATTAAATGGCGCAGATGTTGTTGTGGCGCGCGCAGGGGTTGGAAAGGTAAACGCGGCATGTTGCACGCAGGCGTTAATAGACCGGTTTCCGGTAAGCTGTGTGATTAATACGGGGATAGCGGGCTCCCTGCAGGCGAAAATTGATATTGGAGACGTTGTGCTGGCGACAGGCGCTGTGGAACACGATATGGATGTGGCGGCGCTTGGCTATGCCCCGGGGGTGATACCGGATTTGCCGGAGTCCTGTTTTATGGCAGATGAACGCTTAAGGCGGGTTGCAAGGGAAAGCTGCGAGGCAGTCAATCCGGATATCCATGTGTACGAAGGGAAAGTCGTAACGGGCGATCAGTTTATTTCCAGCAAAGAAAAGAAAGCATGGCTGGTAGAGACATTTGACGGCTGTTGTACGGAAATGGAGGGCGCGGCGATTGCGCATACCGCATATTTAAACGGCAAACCGTTTTTAATTGTACGGGCAATTTCCGACAAAGCGGACGACAGCGCGCAAATGGATTATCCGGAATTTGAAGCAAAGGCGATTGAACATTCTGTTCGGTTAATTGTAGAAATGGCAGGTAGGTTATAATGGAAAAAATAGCGAGTTTTACAGTAGATCATTTGAAATTGCTTCCGGGGGTTTATGTATCACGCAAAGACCATATCGGGGCGGAGGTTGTGACGACATTTGATATCCGCATGACGCGGCCGAATTTTGAACCGGTTATGAATACGGCGGAAGTACATACGATTGAGCATCTTGGAGCAACGTTTTTAAGGAACCACAAAGAATATAAAGATAAAATCGTGTACTTTGGCCCGATGGGATGCCGGACAGGTTTTTACCTGATTTTAGCAGGCGATTATAAATCAGAGGATATTATTTCATTATTAAAGGAGCTGTTTGTCTTTATGCGTGATTACCGCGACGAAGTGCCGGGGGCGCGCGCGAAAGATTGTGGGAATTATCTGGATATGAATCTTCCGATGGCAAATTATCTGGCGGACAGATTCTACGAGGAAGTTTTGCGCCATTTAACGAAAGAACGGCTGAATTATCAATAGATTATAAGCGGTAACGCTGGCTGATAGATTTTTGTGAAGTTACTTGTATTTGAATAAAGGAAGAAAATGTGGTGATTTTCTGATTTATTCGAATTTAGGAAGAAAATGCAGTGATTTTCTGATTTACCTTGACAGGAGATCACACCAAAACGGGAGGAATAGTATGTTAGCGGCAGGAATGACGGGGTATGGCGAGCGGTCAGTGACGAAAGAGCTTACGGCAGAGCAGAGAAAGAGCGGGACATTACAGGTGTTTGCAACGCCTGCCATGATAGAGTTAATTGAGGAAACGGCGTGGAAAAGCGTAGCGGGCGAATTAGAAAATGGATGCGTAACCGTTGGAACCAGTTTAAATGTTAAACATTTAGCGGCTACTCCGGTTGGAATGAAAGCCGTTTGCAGAACGAAACTGCTTACGGTAGACGGCAGGCGGCTTGTGTTTGAGGTAGAAGTGGAAGATGAAGTCCAGAAAATCGGAGAAGGGACGCATGAACGTTTCGTGGTTCAGGCAGAAAAATTTCAAGCTAAGGCAGATGCCAAATTAAAATAGTGAAAATGCAAAAAACGCCGCGGGCAAAAGAAAAGCCCGATGGCGTTTTTTTATGAATCACCTATGGAATTCTCTTTAATTATGAATTAATATTATTATATATTCTGTATAGGGAAAGGAATTTGAAAAAAATTATGAAAGGTAAATCAGGAATATGGGCGTTAGGATAACAGTGGCTATGTGTGATGATGAAGCGGATTGTAGGAAAGATATAGAAAGAATGTGCAAGACATTTTTTAGGGAAAAAAAGAATGAGGGCTTTTTGATAGAAAAACTGGATATTCAGGTATATTCATCTGGAAAAGATCTGATAGAATCTGATAATGAGTTCGATATTCTTTTACTGGATATTGAAATGCCGGAACAAGATGGCATTAGCGTAAAAAATTATTTTGAAAGGAAGCGGAAACAGACGAGAATTATTTTTCTAACAAGCCATAAGGAACGGATGTTAGAAGCTTTTGGAAAAAATGTGGTTAGTTTTCTTTTGAAGCCGCTCCATATGGATACTTTTAGGGAAGTTATGGATAAAACACTGCTGGATCTAAGAGGTTTAATTTTAGAAGTGGAAGAAAATGGTGAGATTTTTTTATTGCCGGTAAAACAGATTAAATATATTGAAGCTCAGGATAAATATACTTTAGCGGTATTAGAAACAGGAAACTACCTGTTTCGAAGGACTATGAAATTTTGGGAGGATATACTTCCTAGGGAGGATTTTGCGCGTATCCATAAGTCGTATCTCGTTCATTTAGAGTATTTTGAGAAAAAGGGGGAAGAAATTTTGCTCAGTGATAGTAAAATCATTAAAATTAGCAGGCTGAGGAAAAAAGAAATTATGGAGAAATATAAGGCGTTTTTACGGAGAAAGGCAAAAGGGGTATAAGTGGCGGATCAAGTTTTAAAAATTATTTATTATATTTTCTATGGGGTGGAATTGTTTTTGGTTAGAGATGGGATATTTCATAATAAGGTGAAGGAGAAAAAGAAATATTTTACAATGGCGGGAATTTATTTACCCATTATGGCTCCTGCAGTTTTACTTGTGGATAACCCTTTTTTTATCATTATGGCTTTAAATCTAATCATGTTTGTTGCGCTGTTTGAAGGAAGCGCAGCTTCACATATCCTGCATTTTGGAGGAGTGTATTTATTGACAAATATGGCAGAAACCATGATATTTGGCGTATGGGTGACATTATTGCAGCCAGCGTCCAACAATTTGGAATTGAGCTTTGCCGGATCGGGTGAAGTGAGTTTATTTTTTGCGGCAGCGATAACAGGGATTATTTTATATATTGTAACTAGGAAATCTTTTCAAAATTTTGTTTTTTATTTTAGGGCTTTAAACTGGCTGCAATATTTAGTGATTTTTATGATAGTATGGAGTGGGATTTTACTGTTGGGAATTATTACAGTATTGCAAAATTACATAGAAAATAAAAAAACAGGGGAAATGTTATTTGTTTTAACCATCTTGTTTATGACAATGGCGTTTATAGGAGTAGGGTTTTTAGTTTTCAATGTATATTATAAAGATTACTATTTAAAGCAAAATCAGATAAAAGAAGAAATTATACATATACAGCAGATGTATTTTCAAAACATATATGACAATGACAATGAAATGAGAAAATTCCGCCATGACATATCCTCCCAGTTAAATTGTCTGAAAGAGTTGTTAAAAGAAGGGAAAACAAACTATGCGATAGAGCATTTACAAGAAATTGGGAGCCATTTTTCGGAATTAGAGATGGTAAAATTTCATACAGGCAATGAGATATTAGATGTTATAATAAATCAGAAAGCGCAGGAGGCAGAAAAAAAGGGCATACGAATCGAAGTTGAGGGAAAAATAGACAGACCGGATTTTATGGACACATATGATTTATGTATGTTGTTTTCTAATATTTTGGATAATAGCATAGAAGCGTGTGAAATAATGGGAACGGAAAAGAATGTTATCAAGATATTTATTTTAATGCATCGAAATACAGTATTTTTTCAATTTATAAATCCGGCGACGCCCGCTATGTATGAAGCGTTAAAAAAGAAAAGCACATTGAAAGAGGACAGGATAAACCACGGATTTGGCATTGAAAATATTCAAAGGGCAATTAGAAAGAATAAAGGGGAAATCGAGTATTTTTATAAAGATGGGAAATTAATTTTAGAAATTTATTTTGAAGCCGAATAAGAAATCTGCCGCAATATGCGGTAGATTTTTTTTACGAAAAAATTATGCAGTTTACGACATAAAAATGGAAGTGGAATATAGAATGTGGTATTTTAAGATTAAGAGATAAATATAAAAATTATTTGTTTTATAATTAAACAGTTTTTGATAAAAACAGATGGATAGAGTTCTTGTTAAAAACGAGGATCTTTACCATAGAATATTACGAAGAAGGAGGTATAAAGACATGAAAAAGAAATTTAAAAAACCAGTTTTTAAGAAAGAAAACATGGGAGTTGTAAAAAAATCATGTGTGCCATGTGGACCTGAAGGTTGCACAATGTTTCAATGTAGTTTTTAACATTTGAAAAGAAAGTTGCATACTTGCAACTTTCTTTTTTAAAATTCTGAAACGAAAGGAGAAAATATGAAACACAAACAAATTCTTTGGAGATCAAATAATGAATTTAGTCAAGTTGGTAATATGATTTATTTGTTAAAAGAAAACTATGATGAGGTTTATATGTTTGAAGATATTGCGGTTGATATAATCAATATAATAAGTAGATTAAAAGAGTGTAGTCTTGAAGACTTAATCAAAGAACTTAATAAAAATTATGAATTAGAAGAAACATCAAAAGAAGAAATTTCATTATTTTTAAAAGATCTCAAAGAAGAAAAAATTATTGAAACATTATAAGTTATACAAAAGAAAGGAATTATAAATGCAAAATATAGCCATTAGTAATGCAAGCTTTTTGAATTTTTTAAGAGAGAATAGAATTACATATCCTATTGCTATAAGTGTTGATGTAATTGAGAATTGTAATTATAGATGTAGGCATTGTTATATTAAATATTCTTTTGAAGAAAATAATATTTTTTCTTATGACGAATTAGATGGATTATTTATACAATTAGGAAAATATGGCGTTGCTTCTGTTAATTTAACAGGAGGAGAACCGCTTTTAAGAAAAGATATTGTGGAAATTATTAAAAGCGCCAAAAGAAATAACCTTTATTGTTGTTTAAAGTCAAATGGATTCTTTTTAAATGATAATTTAATACATGAACTCGAAGAAGTAGGATTAGATGAGGTTGTGTTAAGTATCTATGGAATGGATAATGCAGAATATAAGGTTGTTACAGGTTTTGAATTAGCAGAACAAGAACAAGTTTTTGAAAGGTTACAAAAAAATATTCAGAAGTTAATTTCTAGCAAAATAAAAGTAGAATTAAGGTATGTATTATTAAAACATAACTATAAAAGTTATAGTAAATTTATTGAAATGTGTAATAAAATTGGATTAAAAAAAGGTCAGTTTGATTTTATAATAGATATTAATCCAGACAATCGTTCAGACCAGAGAACAGCAAGTAATGGTATGAATATTAAGCAACAAGAAGAATTTTTAAGAACATTTTATAATTTGGATAAAGAATCGTTTTACATGAAATATAGCGATAATTATACATATAAAAAGTGTTTAGTAGGTAAGCATCTCTTACATATAAAGTGTAATGGCGATGTATATCCATGTCCAAATTTTCCTATAGTTATAGGACATATAAAAAAAGAAAAATTCAAAGATATTTGGGAAGAATCAACGCTTTTAAACGAATTAAGAGAAATGTCAGAGAAAAGCTTTGATTGTGGTTCATGTGATGATAAGAATAAATGTTATCATGTATGTTTGGGCGCTGTCTATGTATGGAATAAGTATGAAAGTTATAAAAAAAGTAATGTTTCATATTGTCAATATAAGAAAAATTTTTATTCCATAATTGATAAGATAAAAAAAGAAGGCGATAATTGAATGTTATATTTTAAAGAATTACAGGATCTAGAATTTGTAGACAAATGGTCTCGGAAGTTAAGATTACAAGATAAAATTGAAATAGGCGCTATTTATCAAGATGAAAATTACATTAAAGATGTTATTAAAAACGCATTTGAGAAATCCCATGTGAATTTTCTTTTATATAATGATAATGAGATTATGTCAATTTATGGAATAAAAAACATAAATGAAAGAATAGGAATGCCATGGTTTTTATCTGTAGATATACCAAAATCAGTAACAAATGATTTTTTTAAAATCACAAGAGAAATTATAGATGCGTTTAAAAAAGATTATGATGTTTTATACAATTTTACTTATTATAATAATCTAACTTCGCATAAATGGTTGGAATTTTTAGGATTTAAAATTATCCATGAAGATGTAATAGAAAAACATGATGGAAGAAAGCTTGTTAAATTTGAATGGAGAAAAGAATGGGGAAATTATTAGAAGTAAAAAATCTGACTAAAAAATATTGTGAAGGCGCCACAGAAAGCAAAGTAGTGAATGCCGTCAATCTGACTGTGAATGAAAAAGAGTTTGTGATGATAATGGGAGCGTCCGGATCAGGAAAAACAAGTCTCCTTCATTTAATTGCCAGCATAGATAGTTTTGATGCAGGCAATATATATTACAAAAATGAAGATTTGGGGAAGATGAAAGAAAAAGACAAAGCATTATTTCGGAGAAGTGGCATAGGGATTGTGTTTCAACAAAAATGCTTAATTCCGGATCTTACTGTATATGAAAATATTATGCTTCCGATGATGCTGAACAAAAGAAAGAAGGGCAAAAATGCGGAAAAAGTCAGAAAAGACGTCATTTTAAAACTGTGCAGACAGTTTGGTTTGGAAAACCATATTATGAAATATCCGTCTCAGCTTTCGGGCGGACAACAGCAAAGGACAGCCATCTTACGCGCGATTATCAACAAACCTCCGCTTTTGCTGTGCGATGAACCGACTGGAAGTTTAAACTCCGCGCATACGGATATTGTAATGAAATTACTGCATGTCTTAAATAAACAAGGACAGACAATCATTCTTGTCACACATGATATAAAAGTAGCTGTTAAGGGGACGCGGGTAGTGTATATCAAAGATGGCAGTATAATCGGTGAGTTCAAGTTTCCAGAATCAAATCAGGATAATCTTTCTCAATCAGAAATAGAACGTATCCGGGAAGATGAGCTTATTAAATTTCTGAAAAAAAGAGGATGGTAGTCCGGTGATTGGAGGAGTATTATGAAGGCAAGCTTGATTTACGGTGTGGCGAAGCTTAAAAAGAAAAAAATACCAAATCTGTTTCTTGGGATATGTATCGCAATTATGGCTGCATTGTTGGTAAATGCCATTGTATTTATAAAAGAATTAAATGCAGTGTTTGATCGATCCTACAAAAGCATGGAGGGCGCGCAGCTTTGCTGTCTGTGGAGTAATGAAATGTTTTCACCGGATTATATTAGAAATTATTTAGAGCAATCACAGGAGAAATTTGAGTATCAGATTACGGAACATACAAAGACGATCGATTATATAGAAAAAAATGGGAAAAAGTTAAGCAATGGTATTTTATTAGAGTTGCCGGAAAGCATTGGAGAAGATATGCTGTCACCTAAATTGCAGGATTCTCTAAAACCAGTTATGCCAAAAACGGGGGAAATATGGGTCACGTCAAAACTTGCAAATATTCTGAAGTTGAAAGAAGGAGATAAAATTTCTTTGCAATTAGCAGATCAAGCCGTTCAAGTAACGGCTGCAAAAATTGTGACAGATCCCGTTTTTGGAAGCAGTGGCACAAATATATATAGAATGTGGTGTGGCTACGGCGGGCTTTCATATTTTCCGCGTTCAGATAATAATGCAGTCAGCTATTTGGAAATTAAGTTTGAGGATTACAGTTATTTGACAGAACAGAAATTCATACATGATACGGAAGAATTTTTTAAGATGCCTTTGGGGAATGCCCTTTATACATATGATAAAATTAAAAGTGGGTATACTTCAATTTATCAAATGGTAGGAGCGGCGTTTTGTTTTGTCAGCATGGTTTTGGCGCTAACTGTAGTTGCATTAACGTTATTTTTATTAAAAAGCGATATGGATGAAGATGCCCGTAATATTGGAATTTTAAAATCACTCGGAATGAAAGGGATAGAAATAATAAATAGTTATCTTTTTTGTTATGGTTTGGTAGGTTTTGCCGGAGCGGTTTTTGGAGGCGTGATCGGCGGCTGGCTTTGTAAAAAAGCAATTACAGGGATTCTTAGCGATATAGGAATAAAAACTGTATCATTTGCAGGAATCACACTCTATCAGTTATTTGTATGTTTCATTGTGTTATCAGCAATGCTTTTGGTTTGCTGGCTTTCCGTTTTGAAAATCTGGCAGTTACATGCATCTTATGCAATCAGGAAAGGTGTATGGCAGACTTCTAAATTCAGAAGGAAAGAAGGAAGAAATTATTATTCCGGCAGGCTGTCTTTTACGTTTTTTTATGCGCTTAGAGGTATAAAAAATAAAAAACTGAGGTATGGGTATATAGCGGCAGTCTCTTTGGTTTTTAGCAGTCTGACGGTTTTATGCACAGGCTGTCTAAATGCAGTCAGCGCGATTGATCAGGAGCCTGAAGTATGGGGATTTATAAAATCTGATATTTATGTCACCTCTGTGGAAGATATTCCGGTAAGCGGGGCAATACATGATTTGGCAAGAGAACCGGAAGTTGACTATACATATGGGGTAAACAAGGTATATGTAACCTACAAGCCTTCTGGGCAGGATGCATATAAAAGCATCATGACAGAGCTTTATGAGATCCCTTGGAATGAAAAGATAAAAGACAGATCGCTCTATGGAAGCCGTCCTGTCCGGAATAATGAAATTGGGGCAGGGCTTGGGCTTGCAATGGAGTATGGATTTAAAGTGGGGGATACTATAGAATTGTTTGTAAATGGAGAAAGAGGAAATTATAAAATTACGGAGATATTCCAGACGCTTTCAAATTACGGAAATGTTTTTCGAATGGTTACAGATGATTTGGATCGTTTTGTAGAGCCAAATGACAGTTATGGGGATTATATGTTAGTGTTGCGGAAAGGGATTGATAAATGGGAATATGCAGAAGAACTTACTGAAAGGTATGATGGAAAATTCGCTTTTATTGCTTCAAAATCAAATGGAGAAAATTTCACAGGGGTTTTAACGCCCGCAGCCGGAATGATTTTAACTGTGTTAATGGCCGTGAATATTTTAATTACAATGAATCTGACGTATTTACTTGTAAAAAGAGATCAGAGTCAAATAGGACTATTAAAAGCGATGGGATTGACGTCATGGCAGACGTTAAAGATTTATTTGTATAGAAATTGTCTGGCTTCAGTAATGGGCTGTATTTTTGGAACCCTGACAGGAACGTTTTTCCTTCCATACATATTGTCACCATATGCTAAACTGGCAGGTTTGACAAAATTTCCGTTTTCATTTTCTCTGACAGGCGCAGCCTTAAGTCTTTTATTAGCGCCTGCTTGTATGATCCTTAGCACAGCCGCAATTATGAAAACTATACGGGTGGCGTCCGTCCAAGAATTGGTAAATGAATAAAATAAATATCGGAGAGCCTGTAACCTAAAATACGTTACAGGCTCCTTTCGTTAAGCTATTCGGCTGAAGCTGTTTCAAGCCGGAATAAATCCTCTATGCCGCAGTTTAAGTAGGAACAGAGTTTTTCCACTACGTCAAAACTAATCCTCGTTGTCCGGTTATGGCTGATGTTCCGGAGGGTTGCGGTGGAGATTCCCGTCTCTTTTGCAAGCTGGTTCTGTGAGATATTTTGTTTTTCTAAAAGTTCGCGTAACATAATTTTCATAGTAATTTTCAACCTCATTTCTATTATCTTATTAATATCTGAGAAAACCTCTTTATTTTCCAAAATGGCGTGGTATAATAATATGGTTATACGGTATTTTGTTAGCGCTAGGAGGAATCATGCCGTTATGTTTAAAGTTAGGAAACCTGTCCATACAGGATTAAATATTATCATTGTAGGCTGTGGAAAAGTGGGAGCCACCCTGATTGAACAGCTTCGCAAAGAAGGCCATGACATCACAATCATCGACCAGAATGCCAAAAAAGTCAATGAAATAGCAAACTATTACGATATTATGGGCTTGGCGGGAAATGGCGCAAGCTACAATGTCCAGATGGAAGCCGGCATTGCAGAGGCGGATTTAATCATTGCCGTTACAAATTCCGATGAATTAAACCTGCTTTGCTGCACGGTAGCCAAGCAAGTCGGCAACTGCGCCGCCATTGCGCGCGTCCGCACGCCGGATTACAGCAGTGAGGCGAGTTATCTGCGTGAAACGCTTGGCCTTGCCATGATTATAAACCCGGAGTTAGAAGCTTCAAAAGAGGCGGCCCGCATTCTTTATCTTCCGACCGCTCTGGAAGTCAATTCGTTTGCCCATGGGAATGCTGAAATGGTAAAATTTAAAATTCCAAAAGGAAATGTCTTAAGCGGCATGAGCATCGCGTACCTTGGAAAAAATATTGCATCTGACATTCTGATCTGCGCCGTTGAGCGGAATAAGGAAGTTTATATCCCTTCCGGAAATTTTCAAATGGAAGCGGGGGATGTGATTTCCTTTGTCGCGACAAGGAAATGTGGGAAACATTTCTTGGAGGACATTGGCTTTAAGACACATCAAGTGAAAAATACAATGATTATCGGCGGTGGGAAAGCATCTTACTATCTGGCGAAGCAGTTAATCCATATGGGGATTTCCGTAAAAATTATTGAGCAGGATAAACGGCGCTGTGAGGAATTAAGCGTCCTGCTTCCAAAAGCCGTGATTATTAACGGAGATGGCACAGATCCGGATCTTCTTTCGGAAGAAGGCGTAGAATATGTGGAATCCTTTATTGCCTTAACGGGCATTGATGAAGAAAACATTCTTTTAACGCTTCATGCAAGGCAGGTTTCCAAAGCTAAAATTATAACGAAGATTAACCGTCTTGCCTTTAAAGACGTGATAAGCGGGCTGGATTTAGGGAGCGTGATTTATCCGCGTTACATAACCTCAGAAGCTATTATCGCCTACGTCCGCGCCAAAAAAAATTCCATGAACAGTAATATTGAGACGCTTTACCATCTATTCGACCATCGTGTGGAAGCCATTGAATTTAAAGTTTATGAGGCTTCGAAAGTGACTGATATTCCTCTGATGTCGCTTCCGCTCAAAAAGAACCTTTTGATTTCCTGCATTAACCGGAACGGCTCTATTATTATTCCCAGCGGTCAGGATTCTATTCAGGTGGGGGACAGTGTAATGATTGTAACGACGCATACCGGTTTTCAGGACATACTTGATATTTTGGCTTAATGGGAGGAGAACATGAATACAGCGATTATCCGGTTTATCTTAGGCCATGTACTAAAAATTGAAGGCCTGTTTTTGTTTTTGCCCGCGATAGTTTCAGGGATTTATCAGGAACATGAAGGATTTTATTTTGTGGGCGTTGCCAGTGTCAGCCTGTTGCTTGGTTTTATTATGACAAAAAAAACGCCGAAAAGCCAAGTGTTTTATTTAAAAGAAGGCTGCATTGCTACTTCTTTAAGCTGGATTTTATTAAGTTTTTTTGGCTGCCTGCCGTTTTATTTAAGTGGGGAAATCCCTTCCTTTACGGATGCGATGTTTGAAACGATTTCCGGTTTTACAACAACAGGCGCTACGATATTAAGCGATGTGGAAGGTCTTTCCTATTGCGCGCTGTTTTGGAGGAGCTTTACGCACTGGATCGGCGGCATGGGGGTTTTAGTGTTTTTGCTTGCCGTTATCCCGTTAAGCGGCGGTTCCCATATCAATCTGATGCGCGCGGAAAGCCCCGGCCCGTCAGTTGGAAAATTGGTGCCGAAAATCCGTTATACCGCCCAAATCCTCTATTTGATTTATTTTGTGATGACAGTTTTGGAATGTATCCTATTGCTGATTGGCGGAATGCCGCTTTTTGACGCCTTAACGACCAGTTTCGGAACGGCAGGCACGGGAGGATTTGGCATAAAAAATGACAGTTTTGTAAGTTATTCCCCATATTTGCAGTGGGTTGTTACAATTTTCATGATGTTATTCGGGATTAACTTCAATGCTTACTATTTGATTTTATTTGGCACAATTAAAAAAGCGCTCTCCATTGAAGAAGTGCGGGTTTATATCGGGATCATCATTGCGGCGGTTGGCGTTATTTTTTTCAATGTTTTAGGGACTTGTGGGAGCATTTTTGAAACACTGACCCATTCTTCGTTTCAGGTTATTTCGATTATGACTACGACCGGATTTTCTTCAGTGGACTTCAACCTCTGGCCGCAAGCCAGCAAGACAATACTGGTTCTTTTAATGTTTATCGGCGCTTGCGCTGGAAGCACCGGCGGCGGGATAAAAGTTTCCCGTCTTATCATTTTGTTTAAGACACTGTTTAAAGAGCTAAATTCTTATATCCACCCTAAAATCGTTAAAAAAATAAAGATGGACGGAAAGCCTGTGGAACATGATATTATGCGTTCCACGAATGTATACTTTATTACCTTTATGATTATTTTCACAATATCCGTTTTGGCAGTTTCTTTTGAAGACAAGGATTTAGTGACGAATTTTACGGCTGTCATTGCCACCCTAAACAACATCGGCCCCGGATTGGAACTCGCAGGGCCGACGCAGAATTTCGGGCATTTCAGCATATTTTCTAAATATGTGCTGATGTTTGATATGCTGGCTGGGCGGCTTGAGCTGTTTCCGCTTTTAATTTTATTCCACCCGTCGGCATGGAAAGATTTCTTTACGAAACGTGTGTCTCCAAAGTAATGGAATCAATTTTTTTCAGTTCTTCATCTGAAAATTCTGTGCATCCAGCAATTTTTACATTGTCTAAAAGCTGTTTTGGCTTTGAAGCGCCAGCGAGGACGGAAGTGACTTCCCCATCTCGGAGAATCCATGAAAGCGCCATCTGCGCAAGCGTCTGTCCCCGCTGTGCGGCAAGTTCATTTAGCGCCCGTATCTGATGTAATTTTTCTTTAGTAAGGGCGCTTTCTTTTAAAAATCTCCCATCTTTTTTCATGCGGCTTTCTTCCGGTATCCCATGCAGATACTTGTCTGTTAAAAGCCCTTGGGCTAACGGGCAAAATGCGATGATGCCGCATCCATTTTCAGCGGCAAACTGTTTTAGGCCGTTTTCTTCTATACTCCGTTCAAACAGGGAATAACGGCTTTGATGGATAATAAAAGGCGTTTTCAGTTCCCGAAAGATTTCCATGGCGGCGGCTGTCTGTTCTTTATTGTATTTGGAAAGCCCGACATAAAGCGCCTTTCCGCTTTTGACAATGCCGTCCAGCGCCAGTAACGTTTCTTCTAAAGGCGTATTTGGATCTGGCCTGTGATGATAAAAAATATCGACATATTCCAGCCCCATACGTTTTAAGCTTTGGTTTAAGCTTGCGACCAGATATTTTTTGGAACCCCAGTCCCCGTAAGGACCCGGCCACATTTCATGTCCCGCTTTTGTAGAAATAAGAAGCTCGTCCCGATAGCGGCGAAGCCCCCAGTCTAAAATCCGCCCGAAATTTTCCTCTGCCGCTCCATTTATGGGGCCGTAGTTATTGGCAAGGTCAAAGTGCGTAATTCCGGAATCAAATGCAGTGACGCAAAGATCTTTCATACTGTCGAAATCAGCGTTAGAGCCAAAATTATGCCATAGCCCCATAGACACTGCGGGAAGTTTTAATCCACTTTTTCCACACCGTCGGTACTGCATTTGTGAATATCTGTTTTCATTTGCCTGATACATGTTAATTTCCTCCTTCTCATCGTTTAAGATTTCATATTTTATTTAGAATATTAAAGAAAATTTCCAAATTTATTCAAACTAAGAACACATTTACCAAGTATACTGTATTTATAAACAAAAGGAGTTGTAAAGTCCTGCGGGGTTTGGTCGGCTCCAACAAAAAGCAATCCCGAAAGGGTTTTCATAAATTTGTATTTCATACTTTTCTCCTTTTCCCTGTAGCAGATAGACGTGTTACAGGGATTTTTCCTGTGTGTGTTCCACGTTTTTTATCCTGCCCGTTATTCTTCTAAAATAACTGTTAGGAATTTTTCACCATATTTTTCACATTTATTTTCTCCTACTCCATTAACTTCTAAAAATTCTTTTTTGTTTTTCGGTTTTTTTGCCGACATATCTTTTAAAGATTTATCGCTAAACACGATATATGGCGGCACATGCTCCGCTTTTGCGATTTCCATACGAAGTTTCCGGAGTTTTTCGAACAGCGGATAATCCGTTTCAAGAAGCGTAATTCCGTCTTTCTTCTGTTTTTTATCCTGCCCCAAGGAGCTTTTTTTATGTTCCTTCTCTTTTGCGGCTTTCATTCGTATGGGGGTGTTTTCAAATGCTTCTTTGGATTTTTCCGTTAGTTTTACGACGGGGTATTGGTCGTCAGTGACTAGGATATAGCCTTCTAACTGTAAAAACTGCATTACTTGCCGGATGCGGAAAACGGGCGTATCGGATAGCTTGCCAAAACAGGGGTTTTCGGACATTCGGTTTTGTTTGAGCTTCATGGATTGGCTGCCGTGCAATGTGTCTGTGATAACAGTCATGCCAAACCGCTGGCCGCTGGATTTCACACAGGCGAGAATTGCCTGCGTAATTGCCGTTACGTCAATATCGACAAATTCTGTCAGGCAGTTGGAGCACTTTCCGCAATAATTGCTGGTATATTCCCCAAAGTAGCGTAGTACGAAATCTCTGAGGCATTCGTTTGTCGTGCAGTAAAATGTCATTTGTTTTAGGCGTTCGCGATCCCGCTCTTTTACAAACTGCATATCTTCTGCGGTCAGAGCTTCATTTTCCACTTCCTGATCAATTAGAAATTGGTTGAGCGCCACATCTTGCGGGGCGTAAAGTAAGATGCAGTTCGCTTCTTCCCCGTCCCGTCCCGCCCTTCCGGCTTCCTGATAGTAGCTTTCAATGTTTTTGGGCATATTGTAATGAATCACGAACCGGACATTTGATTTGTCGATTCCCATGCCGAACGCATTTGTCGCTACCATGACAGGGGCTGCGTCGTACAGGAAGTCGTCTTGGTTTTTTTGCCGTTCCAGATCGGATAAGCCGGCATGGTACCGAGTCGCGGGGATGCCGCGGTTTTGCAGTTTTCGGCAGACTTCTTCCACGGTTTTTCTAGTGGAACAGTAGATAATTCCGCTTTCGGTAGGGTGTTCGGTCAGATACTCCATGACTTCGGCGAATTTATCTTTGTTTGCATTGACTTTGTAAAAGAGGTTTTTCCGGTCAAATCCGGTCGTAATCATTTCCGGCTGCTTTAAATCAAGGGCGGCCAAGATGTCTTCTTTCACCTCGTTAGTCGCAGTTGCGGTAAATGCGCTGACAACGGGGCGGCGGGGCAGCAGGCTGATAAATTCAGTTATTTTTAGATAACTGGGGCGGAAATCCTGTCCCCATTGGGAAACGCAGTGCGCTTCGTCTACAGTTACCATAGATATATCTGCTTGTAACGCAAATTCTGTAAATTCTTCTAAAAGCAAACGTTCCGGCGCGACGTAGATAATTTTGTATCTCCCGCTTTTGGCAAGTTCCAGCGCTTTTTTGTACTGGGCATGGCTTAGGGAGCTGTTAAAAAATGCGGCGTGGACTCCGGCTTGGTTTAAGGTTCCGACCTGATCTTTCATCAGGGAAATCAGCGGGGAAACGACAATCGTGATTCCTTCCATAATTAGTGCGGGAATCTGGTAGCAGAGAGATTTTCCGGCGCCTGTCGGCATAATGCCAAAGGCGTCGCGTCCGGCAATCAGCGCATCGATAATGCCTTCTTGCCCTTCCCGAAAGGAATCGTATCCAAAGTATTTTTTTAAAATTTGATGTTTATCCAACATAATCCTCCAACGTGTGAATATTTCATGTAAAAAAAACAGATACTGTTAGCGAATCCAAAAAATATGGTTTTATAAAAGGAGATTGCTATGATTTTATCAGAAAAAGAGAACACGATTTTAAAAGATTTGCAAACACAGGAAAAAGTCTGCATGGAACACTATAATTTGTGCGCAAGCGCTGCGAAAGACGGCTGTCTGAAAGACTTATTTACACAGATTGCCAAAGATGAACAGGATCATTATCACTTTTTGGGACAGTTGATTGACGGGGATATGCCTTCCTACAAATCTGCGGATTCAGCGGCTTCCAAAGCAAGCAGTTACCAGCCTAAAGCGGCTTATGGCGCAGGCGCAGACCAGAAGGATAAACAACATGACGCCCTTCTTTGCTCTGACAGCATCGGGAATGAAAAAATGGTGTCTTCTGACTACAACACGAATGTATTTCAGTTTGGCAACAGCGAAGTGCGTAAGCTTTTAAACCATATCCAGACGGAAGAACAGGAACATGCTGAAATGATCTATAAGTACAAACAGGCAAACTCTATGGCATAATGTTCCAAGGCATAAGCAGAACCATCTTCCAATAGAGACTGCCGTAAGCTTTTAAGAGCGTGGGTAAGTCTGCATGGAAGATGGTCTGTTTTGTCGGCTCTTTCTTATTATAGTACAGGATTCCTTCTGCGTAAAGAGGTATTTTAAAGAATTGGCGCTCCTTCTTCTAATACTTCCCGCTGGACATAGAGCGTTCCGTCTTTTTTTGTCCCCATAAACCATTTCACTAAATTCATCTTCATATGTTCTATCTCGATTGCCGTAATGCCCCATGGGTGCACACAGCTTCCCGTATTGACATATAATGCCCCGTTTACGAGATGTGGACGGTGGGAATGTCCGGCAAACAGATAGATATTTTTTTTCTCTGCCGCTTCGACCATTGCCAGTTCATACTTTTGGACTTTTTTATAGTTGCGGGCCGCGCTTGTCGGGTCATTTACGCCAAATTGCTCTAACGGTTTCCAGAGATAACGCACAAGAAAACGGGAAAGTCTCCAGCAGACGGAATTAAAAAAATCTGCCTGATGGCCGTGTATCATGCAAATATCCCTTCCGCCTTCTTGGTTTTTCAAAATAATGCTCTCCGGCAATTCTTTTTTCAGCTCCATATCATGATTCCCAAACAGTTTGCAGAACCTGCCACGCTGGCGGAAACATTCGAATTTCCGGTAGACGTTGTTGTGGCACTCCTGAATTTGTCCGAAACAGCGGTTTTCCCAGAGTTCTTCTCCGTCTCCAAGTTCCAGATAGAAAAATCCTTCTGAATAATAATGCTCTAATGCGGCAAAGTATAAGTGCTGGTTCCGCAGGAAATTATCCGACATATTTCCGGTTCCCCTATGGCAGTCTGAAAAGGCGACATAGCGGCTGCATTTGCAAAGCGGCAGGACAATGCCGTTTTTAATGGCTTTGTCAATTCGTTTTTCTGAACTCATTTCTTCACCCGCGCTTTTCTTCCAAAAGAGTGAAGCCGTAACATACGCCGGAAACACCATGGAAGCTGTTCATATAAAAACAGCATTCTGTCCACAGTTGTACAAAATGGCCGTGTGGCAAAGCGGTATAGCCAACAGTAAAAATGATTGCATTTTTGAACGAGTTTCCGATGTATTATTGCGCATTTTGAAAGCTTTTGGCCTGTAGGGGCGTCAAATACGACCGTCACACGCCTGCCGCGCGTTTTGTATTTGCAGGGCAGGAATCCGGATTCCTGCAATCCTTCTCCAAATGCCTGAGCCGCTTCACAGTCGGAAAATGTAATTGATACATAGAGGACAAGTTCTTTTGGCTGGCTGAATGTCCCCATACAAAATGCCGCAAGCCACCAGTGGAATTTCTTCAGGCAGAAAATTTTTTCTCCCCGCCGCTCTAGGCGCATTCCGATTTGTGGCATTTCCTCGTCTGAAACGGCATTGTAGTGTACTTTTCTCCTTTGTTTTTTGGGAATCAGGCGGTTTGTATGGTAAACGCCGACTTCTGCGCCTGTGTTAATCCCGTATTGCCCTTTCCAAAATTCAATCAGCCATGTTTTGCCACGGTAATCAAAGTAGACGGGACAAAGATCCATCACCATATTAAAATTTACGGCAAGATCGTCAAATAGCGCTTCGTAGCCTTCTTTCCGCTGCCATGCGTCAATCTGGCTGACAAAAATATCCTGATCCGGCTCATAGAGAAACCCATATGGCTCGATCAGTTCATTTAGAAGAAGCGTTTTGATGTTTTGTGGCATTTGCCGCACTTTTCTTTTGCAACGTTCCCGCCGCCGGATCAGGCATATTGCCAACAGGCAGCAAAAACAGCAGAGTATCCATATAAAATAGATCATTTTTACGCCTTTCTTTTTTTCTAGCATATGCGAAAAAAAAGGAACGGCGCTAGAAAACGGCATAAAAAATGACAGTTTACAGATCGCTCTGAAAACTGTCATTTTGGGTAAGGCAGATGATTAAGATGAATAACCGCATTTGCCCATACATGATTTAGGCAAGTAAAGCGGATTATTAAAGAAAGATATATTTACAAATAAATAATAACGCCAGGACATACATCAACGGCGTGATTTTTTTGGATTTTCCGCATACAACGTGAATAATCACATAAGAGATTACGCCGATTGCAATTCCTTCTGAAATGCTGTAAACAAGCGGCATAGCTGCCATACACAGATATGCGGGAACTGCTTCCGCCACGTCGTCAAAGTTTACCTGTAAAATAGAGGAAACCATTAGGAAACCAACAAAAATCAAAGCTGGAGCCGTTGCAAAGCCCGGAATTGCCGTAAAAATCGGCGCAAAGAAGATAGCCAGAAGGAACAAAAATCCGGTTACAATGGATGCAAGCCCTGTCCGCGCGCCTTCGCCCACGCCTGCGGAGCTTTCAACGAAAGTTGTTGTCGTTGACGTGCCAAACACTGCGCCGACTGACGTTGCAATCGCGTCGGCAAGCAGGGCGGGTTTGATTCTTGGGAGCTTTTCATTTTTATCAAGCATGCCTGCTTTTGAGGAAACGCCGATTAAAGTGCCAATCGTATCAAACATATCGACAAATAGGAAGGAAAGCAACACTACGATAAAGTTAAAAATCCCGACATTAGAAAAATCAGCCGAAAAGCACTGCCCAAAGGTTTTTCCTATCGCAGAAAAATCCGTCATGCCCATAGTTGGGATTAGGGAGTAGAAACCGTTTTCCGCATCGATGGCGTAAACCCCGATGACTTCCATTAACATTCCCAAAATCCATGTAACGACAATTCCGATTAAGATAGAACCTTTTACGCCTTTTATATACAATACCGTCGTCACCATCAGCCCGACTAACGCTAACACTGCGCAAATGCCCTGCGTATTCCAGTTGCCTGCGAAGTCCACATAAGATACAAGCGTGGAATCATTTGCAACGACAATATGCGCGCCCTGAAGCCCGATAAATGCGATAAACAAGCCGATGCCCGCGCTTACGCCTTTTTTTAGGGTAGAGGGAATTGCATCAAAAATGGCTTCTCTGACATTGGTAAGCGACAGTACAATGAAAATCAAGCCTTCCACGAAAACTGCCATTAACGCTACCTGCCATGAATACCCCATTGCGCCGCAGACGGTAAAAGAAAAATATGCGTTTAAGCCCATTCCGGGAGCCAGCGCAAACGGATAATTGGCAAGAAGCGCCATAGCAATCGTACCGACAAAGGAAGCCAGACAGGTCGCAATCAATACGGCGGTTGCATCCATATTCGAGCCAAATTCATTGCCCAAAAGACTTGGGTTGACTGCCAGAATATACGCCATCGTCATAAACGTCGTGATGCCTGCGACGACCTCCGTTTTGACGGTTGTGCGGTTTTCATTGATTTTAAATAATTTCTCTAACATAGTTTACTCTCCTGATTCTTTATTTGCCGTCGTATGTAATTACAGAGGAAACATCGTATTTTGTAAGTTTCTCTCTGCCTTTTAATCCGGCAAGTTCCATTAAAAAGACAATTTTTGCCACTTTTCCGCCCAGTTCTTCAATTAACTGCGCGCAGGCTTCAATCGTGCCTCCGGTAGCGATTAAATCATCGATCAGAACGACTTTCTGTCCTGTCTGAATGGAATCTCTGTGCATTTCAATTTCTGCGCTTCCGTATTCCAAATCATATTTGGCGGAAACTGTTTCACAAGGAAGTTTTCCCTTTTTGCGGATCGGGACAAATGGTTTGCCGAGTGTGTAGGCAATCGGCACGCCGAAAATAAACCCTCTCGACTCTGTCCCAGCGACAACGTCAAATTCCACATCTTTTAATAAATCAATCATGGAATCAATGGCAAGTTTTAATCCTTCTGCATCTTGCAGAACTGTCGTCACATCGCGGAAAATAATCCCTTTTTCCGGAAAATCCGGTATATTGCGCACATATTCTTCTATTTTTTTCATTGTCTGCGCCTCCTTTCATAAGATTAACTTTCATAGGATTAATAGGAAATAATTTCATATCCGTCTTCTGTTACAAGCACTTGGACTTCCCACTGGGCGGAAGGTTTGCCGTCTTTGGTATAGGCCGTCCAGCCGTTTGCTTCGTCAATGAAAATCTCGACTTTCCCCATATTTACCATAGGCTCTATCGTAAACACCATTCCGGGAACCATCAGCATTTCCGTCCCCCGCAGGCTGTTGTAGCTGACCCATGGATCTTCGTGGAACTCAAGCCCAATGCCGTGTCCGCCAATTTCCCGCACGATTGTATATCCGTTTGAGAATGCGTGGTCATGCACCGCCTGTCCCATATCCCCTAAGAAATTCCATGGTTTGACTTCTTTTAATCCAGCGTCGACGCATTCTTTGGCAACCCGCACCAGACGTTCTTTTTCCGGACTGACCTTTCCAATGCAAAACATTCTGGAAGAATCCGAGTAGTATCCGTTCAGACGCGTGGAAATGTCGACGTTGATAATGTCCCCTTCTTTTAGAATGGCTTTTTCAGAGGGAATCCCATGGCAAACCTGATTATTAATGGAAGTGCAGGAATGTTTTGGAAAGCCCTGATAACCCAGAGGAGCCGGAAATCCTCCCATACGCGTTGTTTTTTCCAGCACAATCCGGTCAATGTCTTCTGTGCTCATTCCTTCTTTGATCTGTTCGCCGATATAATCAAGCACAGCAATGTTAATCTTGGCGCTTTCTTTGATTCCGGCAATTTGGTCCGGCGTTTTTATCATATCGTGATCCGGCACGATATGGCCGGCGTCTTTAAACCGTATAATTTTTTCGTCAAATGCCTGATGGCAGGATTTGTATTTTTTCCCGCTGTTGCACCAGCACTTATCATTTCTCCCTAATTTGACTGCCATAATGTTCCTCTCAGTTTTAATGTATTGTAATATTTCCAAAATTCAGGCGTTCCCAGAGTTTTTCGTGAATGGAAACGTCATGCTCTCCTAGAAGTTCCTGATAATTTGCTCCATTTACATTATATTCCACGTTGTCAACCCCCTTTAAGGCGGCAAGCATCTGCTGGTATTTTTGCGCAAGGGCTATACGGGAAAATGCCTGAGTGACTTCCTGTTCAGACACTCCCAGCCGTTCTTGGCCATTTTCTTCTAAATCGTTCCAAAAATCCTGCTTTTGGTTTTCCAAAAAGACCGTTTCTTCTTTTGTAAGCTGTATGCCTTCTTTTGCCGCTGATTGAGAGAAAATAATGTCATGCACCGCCTGATCCATGGCGGCGTCTCTCGCTTCAATCCGGATAAAAGATCCATTTGTATGTAAATTCCAATACGCATTGGAATTTTCCAAATCGTAAGCGTTTGCCTGCTCCTCTACCGTCCGTTCCTGCTTGGCAAGATAAACGGCTAAGTCCCGAAACGGGTAGTCCGCGCCGTCTATCGTCACTGCGGTTTCATCTAAATGTTCTAAATAAGAAATTTTCCCCAGTCTTTTCGCGCGAAACCATAAAGATATGCAAAGCGCCACAAATAATGCGGCCACGATTGTCAAAAACAGCAGGTTTTGCTTTTTTTGTGACATTTACAGCACTCTCCTTACTGCAACAATCGTCCGGTATGTAGCTGAACTCGTCGTAATGCCGACTGCCGAGCTTTGCGCGTGGACAATCATGCCGCCGCCCATATAAATTCCGACATGGCCGGAATAGCAGATTAAATCGCCCGGCTTGGCGTTGGCATAGCTGACAGACTTCCCACAGCCTTGGAGCGCAGCCGAGCTATGCGGCAGGCTGATTCCAAAATGCGCGAATACGCTCATTACAAAACCGGAACAGTCTGCGCCGTTTGTTAAGCTTGTCCCACCCCAGACATACGGGTTGCCGACAAATTGGCAGGCATAAGACACGACAGAGCTTCCGCTGATATTTGTAGAATACGAAGGGTTTGTCCCGCCGCCGCTGTTCGTTCCGCTGTTGTCCGTTCCGCCGCTGTTTGCAGTTCCGCCATTGTCTGTAGTTCCCGTATTGGAAGAAGATGAACCTGACTGGCTTCCGTTTTGACTGCCGCTGCTGTTGGAATTTTTGTTTGCTTTTGCTGCCGCGGCAGCCGCCTTTGCGGCGGCTTCGGCAGCTTTTTCAGCTTCCCGCTGTTTTCGTTCTTCTTCTTTGATAATCTGGTTTTGCGCCGCAATCGTCTGTTTAAATTCATCTGCCGCCGCCTGAGCCGTGGCAAGCTGGTTGTCATAACTTCCCATCTGTGAGCGTTTCTGCGCTAATATGGTTTCTAAGGAAGCCTGCTGTTGTCCATATTCTTCCTGCATGGCCTCAAGCTCTGCTTTTTCCGTTTCTACGCTGACTTTTAAATCCGCCACTTGCTGTACCGTAATTTGGTACTGTGTCAAAAGATTCCTGTCATATTCATAAACGTCGGAAACGTATTCCACCCGATTCAAAAAATCCGTCATATCCGCTGAACCGAGCAGTGATTCAATCATTGCAGTGTCCCCGCGTTCATACATAAACTGAATCCTTTTTTTCATCGCCGCATACTGGCTTTTTTCTGTTTCTTGGGCTGTGGCAAGATCTTCGGTCACCTGCGTAAGCTGTGTGTTTTTTTCTTCCAGTTCATCTTTTAAAATATCAATGTTGACAAGCAGGTTCACTAATTCGGCGTCTTTTTCATTAATTTCACTTTGCAGGGCAGACTGTTGTTTTTCAATCGCTTCAATCTGTCTGTTCGTTTCGTTTAAATCTTCTTCCGCCTTTTTCTTTGCGTTTTTGGCTTTATTTACACTGCTTGCATCTACAGTTTGTAACTGTGAACAGGCAAATACAGCCGCAAGCGCCACTGCTAATGCCTGTTTTCTTCTTTTCTTATACACATTAACCTCCTTAATTTTAAGGCTCTCCCGTACCATTATAACATTGCGTTTTTAATTCTACAAGTATCTGGTCCATAACAATTATTTTATGCCATGGTTAAGCGGCTTTTTATCTTAATAAAGGGAGACGCAGGAAAAGAGACACAGGCTGATTTGCCGCGTCTCTTTCCCAAATTTTTGTTATCCCACAGTTTTTATAATTAATAACTTCTCCCCGGCCTTCACATTTCCTCCGTTTAAATGGTTCGTTTCAATCAAGTTATCCATCGTTGTATGGTGTTCCTTTGCAATCCCAAATAAGCGGTCGCCTTCCCTGACAATATAGCCGACGATTCCGGCGCTCTGCTGTAATGCGGCAAGGTCAAGTTCCGTTTCTTCTATTTCCGTAATCGTCTGGCGCTGTTGTTCTTCAAAAACCAGAAGGTTTAAACTAATCACAAACTTAACGTCAATCGCGCGGCTGTCAGCAAGCGCCGTCGTCACTTGGTCAATGCCGCCATCTAACTGTATTTTCACCGGATTTTCAGCTTTAGGCATCTCAATCATCTGAGAAAAAGGAAGAAATGCCCGTTTCGCGCTAACCGGCATCGCCTCATCATTTGTCATATAAAGAATATCCACAGTCAAAATTCCTTCTGCAAGCACGCCGTCTTCCGTAATTGTCGTTTGTTCAATCTGCAAAGATTCCTCATTCACGCAGATTTGAAGAATATCCTCCTCCGACGCTTCCAGCTCAATCTTATCCGCCACCCTGCATTTCGCTTCATTTTTAATCAGAAGTTTTTCAAAATAAGAAGTCGTAAACCTTGGCGTCACCTGCCGGTTTAATGCATAAATATCCGAAATCATTTCAACCGTGTCTTCCTTCCAGAGACAAATGGCAAGATTTACAACCATTTCCAACATAATATTCCGTTCTTCCCCGTCTTCGTCCGGCTGTATTTCCAAATTTGCCTGCGCCAACTGCGCCGTAATCCGGTGAATCAAAGCTTCTTCACAAGTATTGCATTCCACGCTTCCCTGAACCGGAACCGTCGTCTCAAACCATTGCAGGCGGTCTTCCTCCTCCGCTCCCGAATACAAAATATAAATCAGGGCTTCCCCTGTAACTTCAATTTCCCCATTCCTTAAATGGCTGCTAATTCCCCGAAGCTCCACGCTTCCCCAAAGAATTTCATCCATATTAGGTTTATTCGAGGATAGAGACAGCTCCTTGCGAATCCGAAGCGTATCTTTTTTGTCCGTAATCAATTCCAAGACTTCCAACTGCTCTTTTTCAATTTCACAGTCATCTTCCTCCTTCAGTCCCGTCAAAACCGCCGCTTCCTCCGGCTTTTCCACAGCGGCGCGAAATTCCACCAAAGAACGAATGCTCAATTTTCTGGAATTAATCACACTGACAGAAATATCTTCAATGCGTCCATCAACCTTAACCGGATCAAGTTCCTCAGCTCCGTCAATGCTCAAACTCTCCTGAAACGGAATATCCCCTTTCAAGCAATTAATTTTCTTACTGTCCAAATCCGTGCGGTACAAAATATCAAACGAAAGCATCCCTTTGAACCAGACATGCCCATTATTGACATGAATTTCTTCAAAATGGATTTCCCCCCGTTCCCGAACCACTTTCGTCAAATCCGGCTTAAAATCCGGCAGATTATAATCATCATCAAGCGTAATCTGACTAAACGCCCGCCCGACATCTTTGTTCTTATGCAAAATCTGTCTCTCTAACTCCACAAAAAATCCTCCGTTCTGAATATTGTATTGTAACTTTGTACTATACTTATTCAAAACGAAGGATATTTATACCTTCTATCTAACAGAGTTTCATCCGTATTTCTCTAGTAATAATGTCCGTATAACTGAAAGACAGTAACTGCGGCGGATTGTCCGTATTCGTATCTTTAACCAGAATAGTAAATACACTTGGATATGCGTTCTGTATTACACCCTCCTGAATGTCTATTTTATTTCTCCCGCGATCCAGTTGAATCATTACCCTGCTTCCACACTGCTGGTGTACCGATGCGCGTACTTTACTGATATCTTCTTGCTGCATATTGTTCCTCCCTATTCTGTGGCTGCCGTTGAGTTGTCTGGTAACATAAAATATAACTACACTAGTATAGCATAGCGCTAAAATTTTGTCAAAGGTTTAAAAAAGGATCTACTTACAAAACAGCCAGCAAAAAAGTATTCCATACATCCTCCTTCCACTATAAAAACCCCACGCAAAATCACATCAAACCACCCATTACACAACACTCAATAAAGATAAACTAAAGTAAATGAATCAAAATCCATTCATTTCATCTCATAATATAATTCAAACAGCTATCTTCCTAATAGACTAAAATAGATCCCTTCCCATTTAGCCAGATCTAAGGATAAATTTCCATATAACAAAACAAATAAATAAAACAAGAAATAAAAGGAGCAACCAAGAGACGAAACAAAAATAAATGGAGCAAATAAACAAATGAAACAAAAAATAAATGAAGCAAATAACAAGTGAAAAAAATAAATGAAAAAAACAATGAAACAGGAGTTAATTGAACCAAAAATAAAAGAAACAAAAGTTAATTGGAACAAAAAAATGAAAAAAATAAATGGAGCAAATAACAAGTAAAATAATAAGTGAAAAGACAATGAAACAAAAGTTAATAGAACCAAAAACAAATGAAACAATAATTAATTCAGAAAAAAACAGATGAAAAAAGTAAATGAAATAAAAAATTAAATGAAGCAAACAACTAAAAGCATTACAAAAGTAAAAATCTCATTGCTAAAAAACATATTTCGAAAATAAATTCTTATTCATCAAACCAACACAAAACTTAAAATATATGTCTCTCAATATGTAGAACAGGCAGAACGAAAACTATATTCCAATGAAGACCTTTAGAAGCCGTCGGTTCTTAGTGAGGTATTTTCGAACTTAGAACCGCTACGAGCTTCTATGAGCGAAAGCGTGTCTGAATGGAATATAGTTTTCGTTCTGCCGGCTCCCACCAAAGACAAATATTTTAACTCATATCCCATTGACACATCTGCCGCAAATCATATATGATAAACCGATATGATACATAAAGCGGGGTCAGTATAACAGATGATAGAAATAGCAATATGTGATGACGAACAATATGCGCTCGACTGCATAACAAAAGAAGCCGTCTCTTATGGCGCTGAAAAAGGCATAGACTTCTCAGTAGATCGTTTTAGCGATGCGCTTGCTTTAGAAGAGGAAATGCAAAACGGAAAACGTTATCAAATTTATATTTTAGACATGCTAATGCCAAAGATGAATGGAATTGAAATTGGAAAAGAAATCCGTAAACGCGATCAGCAGGCAGTAATTATCTGTATGACTTCTACAAAAGATTTCGCATATCAGGCGTATGGAATATATGCGCAGAGATATTTATTGAAACCCCTGAAACGCGCAGAGATTTTTGAGGCGTTTGACTTTGCCGTGGCGAGTGTGCGAAAATTGGGGAAAATGTTCTATGTGAATACAGCAGATGGGATATTTGGCGTTTTATGCCGTGAAATCGAATATGTGGAAAATTCTGCGCGGACGCTGCATATTTTTACTTCCGGCGGGAAAGAAATTACCAGCAGGTTTTTACGAAATTCATTTGAAAGCGATGTTTCTGAACTATTGGGGCATGAAAACTTTATTCAAGTGCATAAGTCATTTGTTGTAAACTTAGACCATGTAAAAATATACGATATGAACCAGATTACAATGCGTTCTGAAAAACAGATTCCAATAAGCAAAAGCCGTCAGGCGGCAGTAAAACGCTTTTATTTAAAATATATTTCGGAACAATATTGAGAGGGAATTTTGATGAAGATTTTTCAGTTGTGGCTGGTGTTTCATTCTTGTGTTTTTATGATGCTTTACTTTATGACATTTCTTTTGCTGAAATATTCAATAAAAAAATCCATCTGCCTGTGTGTGGCGGCTACGGCCATTTCAATGGTGTTTGAAATAATACGGATTTATTTTGTGTTTGACGCCCCGATTCCGAAATTAATCACGACTTGTATGAATATTATTATTTTGCAGGGTACGGCTTTGCTTCTTTCGGAAAAGAAGAACGCGTATGCGTTGTTTATCGGGTTTAGCTCTGCAAATTTTGTGCTGGCGGGGAATATTTTATCTTGCGGCGTTTTTGTGGCTTCTTACTGTCTGCCTGCCGCAATGGCAGTATGCACATTAGGGAATACGGTTGTTTTTTGTTTTATGGCCGTTATGATTCGGGCAATCTGCCGGAATACGCTTAGTAAAGAAATCTCTATCTGGATGTGCGCGCTTCCGGCTATGGGTTATGTCACCTTTTACTTCATTTTATATTATCCGGTGTCGTTTGAGCAACGGCCGGAAAATATTCTTGCCGCGTTATCCCTGTTAGCGACGATAGTCGCCTTGTATGTGTTTTTGATTCATTATTCCGATACGAAATCTGCGGAAAAAGGGCTGCAATGGAAAAACACCACGCTTTCCGCTTATATCAGCGGCGTGAAAATTCAAGCGGATGCGGCCGAGAATGCAATTCAGGAATTTCGTGTGATACGCCATGATATACGGCATAAAGATTCGCTTTTAATTGAACTTTTACAGGAGAGAAAGTATACTGAAGCGGAACAGATTTTAAAAAAAGATGTTGCGATTATTGACCGGAAACAGGTTTGCGCATATTGTGAGAATACAATTATAAACAGTATTCTAGCTGGAATGGCGAAGCGGGCGCATCATATGGGGATTAAGTTACATATGTCATGCGCTGTGCCGAAAGAAACAAATGTCGGTGAGTATGATTTGGCAATGTTGTCTGCGAACCTGATTGAAAACGCGTTGCAGGCGGTGGAAAAATTGGAGCAAAAGGAACGTGTGGTAACGCTTACAGTGAAAAGCAGGGAGATGGAGTCTTTCTTTTTTGAAATAAAAAACCCCTGCCGTGATAAAGTGCTATTTTCCAAAAAAACGGGGCTTCCCTGTTCGGAGCTTGGGCTGGGACATGGGTACGGCATGAAAAGCGTACAAAATTTTGTCGAAAAATATCATGCTGAATTTGACTGCCTTATGGAAGGGCAGATGTTTATTGTAAGGATTTTAATTCGTTTTCTGTGAAAAAACAGGCGGGTTATGTGAAGAATGGATACGACATGCCGTTGTTATTATCTGGTATAATAACAACGGCATTTTACTGTTACCATTTTTGGGCTGCGCAGCGGCAAAAATCCGGCGGATTTTTGAAACGTACCTGCAATACGTTCCGCTGGATTTTCTGCTGCCAGCGGGATTGGCTATCAGGAATGACGCAGAAAAAATTAGAGGGAGTAAAGTTTATGAAATTACGGACGAAAATGATGATGATTTCGCTGCTGCCTGTTTTTGTTTTGGGGATCGGCATATTGATTTTGGCGGCTGACCGGATTGCAGACGGGATTTATCAGGAAGCTTATGGAGGAATGCAGGCGGCGGCTCTTGCTGTCAGGGATATTTTTGAAGTAGGCAATAAGGGGAAGTATCATTTAGATGAAAATGGGGATCTTTGGAAGGGCGAGGCGTTAAATATCACACAGTCGGTAGAGATTGTTGACCATATTAAAGAAACAACCGGTATGGACGTAACGGTTTTTTGGGGCGACACCCGAATTTTAACGTCCATAGAAAATGAGAACGGCGAACGGCAGACGCAGACGACGGCCCCTAAAGCTGTGACGCAAAAAGTTTTAGAAGATGGCGAATATTATATGGACCGGAATGTAGAGATTTTAGGGAGAGAGTATATCGTATGTTATGCGCCGTTTTTTCAGGACGGCGGGGAGACGGGGGAGCCTGTTGGAATGGTGTTTCTGGGGAAACCGCGCGCAGGCGTATCTAAGATTATCAATGGAGTCCGTCTGCAAATGCTGATTGCTGTTTTAGTTGTTTTGTTGGTAACGGGGGTTGTTGTCACGAGGCTGGTGGGACGTATTATGTATGCGTTGTCAAAGAGCATGGATTTGCTTCAGAAGATTTCGAAAGGCGATTTGACTGTGCAGGCAGATGCGGTTTTGTTGAAACGGGCAGATGAAATTGGGCTGATAGGACGAGGAATTGAACGATTGCGTAAGGAACTTTTAGATATTGTAAACGCTCTGCATGAAGAAAGCGCGCTGTTGAACTTGGAGGCAAAAAGTTTAAAGCAGCAGTCTGGAAATATTCTATCTGTGATGAAAGGATTGGATTCTTCTGCGCAAGAGATGTCAGAGAGCTGCGCGAATCAGGCGCAAGACGCCGCTACAGTTGGCGGCAACGTTATGGATATGGGGGAAATGATAGGACAAAGTAATTTGGAAATCCGAAAAATGTATGAGATTTCAACGCAGATCCATATGGTGTCAGAACAGACAATGGAGGAATTTTTTGCATTAAATGAAGAAATGAATCAGGTCAATACATCAATACAATATCTTGGGGATCAGACAAAACTGACGAAGGAATCGGCTGATAAAATCAGCAGCGCGACCGAATTGATAGCGGCTGTCGCTTCCCAGACAAGCCTTCTTTCATTAAACGCTTCGATTGAAGCGGCAAGGGCGGGAGAGCTTGGCAGAGGATTTGGCGTAGTTGCGTCCGAAATCCAAAAGCTGTCAGTTCAGGCAAATGAAGCAGTGGAGGATATCCGGTCAATGACGGATAGTTTAACGCAAAATTCGAACCATACAATGCTGCGAATGGAAGAAGTGAAAGAATTTATCACGAAACAAAAACAGACAATAGAACGGACGGGACAGGTTTTTGGGCAAGTCCGCGCAGGAATACAGGAATCTTCGGGTTATATGGACATTTTAAAGCAAAAATCGGCTGAAATGGAGAGCGTCCGGACTGAAATCGTGGCTGCAGCGCAAAATTCCGCGGCGTTGTCAGAGGAAAATGCGGCAACGATTCAGGAAGTTCAGGCGGCTCTTGAAAGCGCGTATGGTGAAATCCATGTTCTTTCTGAGAAAACGGGTGAGTTAGATGCGCTGTCTGCGCAGATGAGGGGCAGCGTCGGGGCATTTCAAGTTTAAAGCCTCCCTTGGCGTGTCTGAAAATTGCGGTTTTATTTTCAGACACGCTTTAAAAAGATTTACTGAAATATCACATTTTTGTCCGGATTTTCCAGACGCACAATTAGATAAGGGTAACTGGGAGCGGTGTTTTTTATGTCATCTTTGGACGGGCCGATTAAGTTTGTATGGAACACAACAGAATTTTGCGTCAAATAAAAGTCGAGGATTTGTATGCTGTATCCTCCGGTTTCCTGCTCGCCATACCCACGGACAATATAGAGGTAATTGTCGCTTTCATACGTCAGCTTGAAATCGGCAGCTTTCTTTTCTTCAATTTTTTTCTTTAATTCTTCCGGCGTATTTTCTTCTTCCACCAGTTCATAATTTAAGTCGCTTATTTTCCTGTTGTCTGTTTTTTCGATGCCACAGCCATTTAACAGCGTAAGCGCCGCGATGAGAGCAACAGCCGCGGAAAATAACAGGACGCGCAGCCCAGTCTGCTTATTGTTTGATAACAGATGTTTCATGTTTTCCCTGCTTTCTGTTTTTATCAGTTTATTCAAAAATTAATCTTGTAATTCCAACTTATAAAAAGTATACTTTAAAAGACTGTTTTATATTTTAAATGTCTCGTCCGGTGAATGATTGGAGGCGGCTGTTCAAATATACATTCAGAGGGAGTGTGAGAAACGCATGAATTTGTGGTTTTTAGGTTATTTACCAAAAGAGATATTTTGATAGACTGACTTGCTAAAGTGTGTTATAATAAAACGCTTTAGGGGTATACTTTTTAATAAAAATCATTAGAAAGGAATGGATTTTCATTTAGACGGTATGATTCGATTATTTTTAATTGTGACATTTCTGGTAGTTTATTTGGTTTTAAGTTTGCCATTTCTTGGCGTTGAACGCTTGATTGCAAGGAGGAACCGTTATGCGGCGGACATTGCAAGACTGCATGTTGTCCAATGGGCGTTTAAAGTTGTCCTTTGGCTGAGTGGGACGCATTTGACTGTCATAGGGGAGGAGCATGTGCCCAAAGATCAGGCTGTGCTTTATATTGGGAACCATCGCAGTTTTTTTGACATTGTGATTACATATGCGCGGTGTCCGAGGCTGACTGGGTATATAGCGAAAGATTCCATGAAGCATGTGCCGCTTCTTTCGCTTTGGATGAAAAGGCTGTACTGTTTGTTTTTAAACCGTGACGATGTAAAAGAAGGGTTAAAGACGATTTTAACCGGAATCGAACAGATTAAGAACGGGATTTCGATGTGTATTTTTCCGGAGGGGACAAGGGGAACCGGCATAGATGAAGCGGATATGCTTCCTTTTAAAGAGGGGAGTTTGAAAATGGCAGAAAAGACCGGCTGCCCCATTATTCCAATGGCGCTCACCGGAACTGCCGATATTTTTGAAAACCATCTGCCGTGGATTCATTCGGCGCGCGTTACCTTGCAGTATGGCAAACCGATTTACCCCAAAGAATTGTCCAAGGAAGAACAGAAGCGTTTGGGGAATTATACGCAGAGGATCATTCTCGATATGATTACTCAGCAAAAGCTTCTACAATCTTAGAAAACTGCATAAAGTGAGACGCTTTCACCAGTAAAGTGTCTCCTTTTTTTATTGCCATGGGAAGATAAGCAAGAAGGTCTTCTTTTGTGTCAAAATGAGCCGTATAGACGCCGCTGCCTTTGACTGCTGCCGCCGCCGCGACCATTTCTTTGGACAATTCTCCGACGCAGAACAGATAATCGATCTGTTTCTTGGCGGCATATGCGCCGATTTCTGCATGGAGCGCCCGTTCTTTTTCGCCTAATTCCCCCATATCGCCCAGAATTGCAATTTTTCTTCCAGATGCGCCGCTTAAAACGTCCAGACTTGCCCGCATAGACATGGGATTGGCATTGTAACAGTCGTCCATAATGGTTATGCCGTTTCTTTTGATAATATTGCTTCTGCCGCCTATCGTCTTGACGCGTTCTATCCCGCGGCAGATTTCCGCTAATGTCATGCCACAGGCCTTGCCGGCGCAAGCGGCGGCTAATGCGTTATAGATGTTGTGTTCCCCTGCGATTGGGATTGTCACTGTTTGGCTTTCTTCCATGAGATGCAGACGTATGCGGATGCCTTCTATGCCAAGGGATTCTATTTCTGAAGCGTATGCGTCGCCTTGTTTTTTTCCGTACCAGATGGGAGGGTTTCCATTTACTTGCGTGATGTTAGCAAGTTTTTCATCGTCTTGATTTAAAATGGCCACGCCATTTTCCCTCAGATGCGCGAATGCTTCTGTCTTTGCTTTTAAAACGCCGTCCAGTGAGCCAAGATTTTCTAAATGGCACTGGCCGATGTTGGTAATCACACAAATATCTGGGTTTGCGGTTTCTGCAAGCCTGTGCATTTCCCCAAAATCCGATATTCCCATTTCAAGCGCAGCGATTTCGTGCTCTTTTTGTATGCCGAATATTGTAAGGGGCAGTCCGATTTCGTTATTGAAGTTTCCGGCCGTTTTATGGACATTGTACTTTTCGCTTAACACAGCGGCAATCATTTCTTTTGTGCTTGTTTTACCGACGCTTCCCGTAATCCCTATGACTTTTATATCAAGGGACTTTCGGTAGTATGCCGCAATGTTTTGCAGGGCCGTTCGGGTGGACTTTACGAGAATGTAGGGATAGGGCGGGTTTTCAAGTGGTTTTTCGGAAAGGCAGGCAAGCGCGCCCGCCTGAATTACGTTTGGGATAAAGTCATGGCCGTCCACGCGTTCCCCGCAAATCGGAATAAATAAACCGCCCGGCATTATTTTTCTGCTGTCGATAGCGATATTGGAAACTTCTATGTTTTTTTTGGTTTCTTCGCCAAAATAGGTTCCATTGCAACACGCTGCAATCAGTTCTAATGTCATATGTTCCATATTGTCATTCCTCATATTTTTTTAGTGAGATCTGAATGATTGTTTCGCAAAGCTCAGCAAAGCCAATGCCCGCCGCCTGCGCTTCTTGGGGCAGAAGGCTGGTTGCCGTCATGCCGGGCAGCGTATTTGCTTCTAAGCAGTATATTTCACCGGATTCACGCAATAAAAAATCCATTCTTGCGTAAGTGGAGAGTCCGAGGGCTTTGGCGGCGGCTTCGGCATATGCCTGCATTTTTTTTGTGGTTTCCGGCGGAATGTCGGCTGGGCAGGTTTCTACAGTGGCGCCGGACTGATATTTATTTTTGTAATCATAAAAGCCGTTGATTGGAGCCATTTCTATGACCGGAAGGGCTTTTTGCCCGATCACGCCTACGGCAAATTCCCGTCCTTCGATGTATTCCTCTATTAAAATTTCATCTTCCCATGAAAATGCTTCGTCAAGAGCTATTTCATATTCTTCCTGTGAATGGGCAATCGTTACGCCAATGCTTGAACCGCCACAGCAGGGTTTTACGATGCAAGGAAAAGAAACGCGCGCATCTGCCGCGTCTTTGTTTTTCTCTGGTTTGCTCATTTTTCTGCCGTTTGGCGTTGGAATATCGGCTTTAGTGAAAAAAATTTTACTGATTTCTTTATTCATGGCAAGCGCGCTGCTTAAATGGCCGCTTCCCGTATAGCGGATGCCAAAAAGGTCAAAAGCGGCTTGGATTTTGCCGTTTTCCCCATCTTCTCCATGGAGGGCGAGAAAAACGATGTCCGCCATTTGGCAGATGGCTATCACGTTTGGTCCAAAAAAGCAGGCGGATTTGTCGGCGCGCGCGGCTTTTATTTTGGATAAATCCGGCGCGGTTTCCGTGATTTTAGAAACGCTAATGCTTGCTTCTATGCTGTGAAGAAAAATGTCTGAAACGTCTGTTTCCTGCTTCTGATACCCCATAAACACATCTAATAATACGACTCTGTGCCCGTTCTTACGCAATCCTTGTGTGACCATATTTCCTGTCTGGAAGGATACGTCGCGCTCTGCGCTTAAACCTCCCGCTAATACTACAATATCCATACTGTTCTCCTGTCTAATCTGTTCCTTTTCCATCTTATTTCTGTTTTCTCTATTGTATCCCATTTTATTTTATATGGCAAGACAAGGAACGTGAGATACGCGTCAAACGTATGAAGGAATAAAGTTTGAATTTGCCCGCTTATGCGTTTTCCATGAGTGACAGGGGTTTTTGCGGTAAAAAAAGAGAATGCCGTCATGGGTTTTGGCATTCTCTTTGTACCTTTATGCGTTTTTATAGCTGGAACCGCTTACAGTTCCGGTTCGATTAAACCGTAAGTGCCGCCTTTTCTCTTGTAAACGACATTTACTTTTTCAGTTTCGGCATTGCAGAATACAAAGAAATCATGCCCTAATAATTCCATTTGCACGCAAGCGTCTTCCGGATACATGGGTTTCATGTCAAATTTTTTGGAACGGATAATGTGGATTTCATCGTCTAAATCAGTTTCTTTTTCGATAAATTCTTTTTTAAAGTTTGCGGCGTTCTGATGCTTGCTGATAATTTTCTTTTTGTATTTTTTTAACTGGCGTTCAATTACTTCTTCTACAAGATCAATGGAGACATACATATCGTTGCTCACTTGTTCGGAACGTATGATGTTTCCCTTTACAGGTATGGTGACTTCTATTTTCTGGCGTTCTTTTTCAACGCTTAAGGTTACGAGAATAGCTGTGTCCTCTGTAAAATATTTTTCCAATTTTCCTAATTTTTCTTCCACGGCGCTTTTTAAGCCATCGGTTAAATCAATATTTTTTCCTGTAATCGTAATATGCATAGTGTCCTGCCCCTTTCCTTTGTTGTCGTATTTCTTATATTGCCTTTGTTCCTCAAGTATAGCATATCCATACAAAAAATCATAGATGTTTCGGTGAGAAACGTAAATGTTTTAAGCAAGCTGTTATTTGTTGTCAAGGCATTGGGGAAGTTCAAAAATCAGTTTGCAATGATAGAAAATCCACTAAAGCGTCACAGAATCAGTTAAAAGTTTATATTATTATCAACGGCGTTGCCGGTTTATTGATACATATGTTTGCTGTATATAGAGCTAGAACTTTCCTTGACGGACAAGCCTATTTCCATTTATAATGAAATCATCAAAAGAAAACCAAAAAGGAGTTACAATGGGAAAATATGATACATTAAATGAACCGCAGAAAAAAGCAGTGTTTCAAACGGAAGGGCCTGTTTTAATCCTTGCTGGCGCAGGAAGCGGAAAGACGCGCGCGCTTACATACAGGACAGCATATTTAATAGAAGAAAAAGCTGTCCTTCCTTATCAAATTTTAGCGATTACGTTTACAAATAAAGCGGCAAAAGAAATGCGGGACCGTATCCGCCAAATGTTGGAATATGACGCAGACGGGATTTGGGTGACGACTTTTCATTCTGCCTGTGTGCGGATTTTAAGGCGGTTTGCTGACCGGATTGGTTTTGAAACAAATTTTACCATATATGACGCAGATGATCAGAAAACACTGATGAAAGATGTTTGCAAACGTTTAGAGATTGACACAAAGCGTTTGAAGGAAAAGATGTTTTTGAATGTGATTTCATCGGCTAAAGACGAGATGACAGGCTGTGAAGAATTTGCCCAAGATGCGGGGGAAGACTATGTAAAAAAACAGCAGGCGCTTGTCTATCGGGAATACCAGAAGGCATTGAAAAAAAACAATGCCTTTGATTTTGATGATTTAATCTTTTATACCGTAGAATTGCTGAGAACGGATTCTGCTGTTTTAGATTACTATCAGGATCGTTTTCGCTATATTATGGTAGACGAATATCAGGATACGAATACAGCCCAGTTTGAGTTGATTCATTTATTGGCAAAAAAATACAAGAATCTCTGTGTGGTTGGGGACGATGATCAGTCAATCTATAAATTCCGGGGAGCCAATATTTACAATATCTTAAATTTTGAATCGTATTTTCCGGAAGCGGTTGTTATAAAACTAGAGCAAAACTACAGATCTACGCAAAATATTTTAGACGCCGCAAATCATGTCATTGCAAATAACCGCAGCCGGAAAGAGAAAACTCTTTGGACGGCAAATGGAGAAGGCGGAAAAATTGCATTTCATCAGTTTGAAAGCGGTTACGATGAAGTGGATTTTATTGCAAAAGATATTATGGAAAAAGTCTATCAGCAGGGGTACAGCTATCAGGACTGCGCCATATTGTACCGCACAAACGCCCAGTCTCGGCTGTTTGAAGAAAAATTTATTGTGTCAAATATTCCTTATAAAATTGTCGGCGGAATTAATTTTTATGCCAGAAAAGAAATAAAGGACTTGTTATGTTATTTGAAAACGATAGACAATGCGAGCGATGATTTAGCTGTCCGCCGGATTATTAATGTGCCGAAACGGGGCATTGGCGCGACTACGCTTAACCGTGTGCAGGAGTACGCAATCCAAAATGACCTGGGTTTCTACGACGCCTTAAAAATGGCAGAGGATATTCCGTCGATTGGAAAAGCAAGCGTAAAAATCCGCCCGTTTGTGCTTTTTATCCAGTCTATGCGCAGTAAACTTGGCATCATCAGCTTAAAAGAATTGTTTGATGAAATCATAGAAACGACGGGTTATGTCGAAGAATTAAAGGCGGAAGGAACGGAAGAAGCAAACAACCGTATTGAAAATATTGATGAACTTATCAGTAAAATTGCCGCATACGAAGAATCAGATGATGAGCCGACGCTTGGCGGATTTTTAGAAGAAGTTGCGCTTGTGGCGGACATCGACAGCTTAGATGAAAGCAGTAATTATGTCGTATTGATGACGATGCATAGCGCAAAAGGGCTTGAGTTTTCGAATGTATATCTTGCAGGAATGGAGGACGGTTTGTTCCCAAGTTATATGTCCATTATGTCTGAAACGCCGATTGAAGATCTTGAGGAAGAACGCCGCCTTGCGTATGTTGGAATTACGAGGGCAAAAGAGAGCCTTTCCATTACAAGCGCAAGAAAGCGAATGGTTAGGGGAGAAACGCAGTTTAACCGTGTATCCCGTTTTGTTCAGGAAATCCCGGCGAATTTACTGCAAGAAACAGTGCAGAAGCCTAAAATAGAAGAAATGCCCCGCCCAAAAGAAAACTTCCGAAAAGTAAAAGAAACCTTTCGGGCAAAACCAATGGCAGCAGGCAGCTACGCCCCGAAAAACTTTGGGGCGGCAGAAAAAATGCCATTGGATTATGCCGTTGGGGACAGAGTGGCGCATATGAAATTTGGGGAAGGCACAGTCACTCAGATTGTGGAAGGCGGCAGGGATTACGAAGTGACCGTAGATTTTGACACAGCGGGAACCCGGAAAATGTTTGCTATTTTTGCAAAATTGAAAAAAATTTAAGAAAATGTAATTTTTTAATTGTGAATAGGAAAAGATATGTTATAATATATTTATCGTGTCATACACAATTTGGAAAATCCAAGGATTTTCCAAAAGAATATTAGAAGGAGTGGATATCATGAATAAAGTAGATGATTTTTTAACCATGACAAAATTAAACGATTTACTCAAGAAAAAAGATGACGAAGAAAAGAAAGCGTCTAATGTCGTATGGATTTTTGCAATCGTAGGAATCATTGTCGCCCTGATTGCAGCGGCATATGGAATTTACCGTTTCTTTAAACCGGATTATTTAGACGACTTCGAAGATGATTTTGAAGACGAATTTGAAGATGACTTTTTCGACGATGACGACGAGGAAGAAAGCGATAAATAATTCAAACGCCAGAAGCATTAGAGCCGCAGCGCTGCGGCTCTTTTCTATGTGGAAAAATAATAGAAAGGGTTTTGCAATAGATGAAAAAGGGACAGATATTTGAAGGGGTTGTAGAAAAGGTTTTGTTTCCCAATAAGGGAGTTGTCAGTCTGGAAAATGGACGGGAAGCTATCGTGAAAAACACTATAACCGGACAGCGTATTTCATTTTCAGTCACAAAGATACGCAAAGGAAAATGTGAGGGTAGGTTATTGGAAGTGTTAGAAAAATCGCCGTTGGAGCTTCCAAAGCCCTATTGTCAGCATTTCGGGATCTGCGGAGGGTGCGCGTACCAGAATCTTAGTTTAGAAAATCAATTAAAATTAAAAGAAGATCAGGTCCGAGACTTGCTGGCGCCCGTGTTATTGTCAGCCGGAAAACAGTTTGATGAGGTATTCGAGGGCATACGGATTGGCGCAAAACAGTTTGAATACCGGAATAAAATGGAATTTTCATTTGGCGATACGCAAAAAGACGGGCCGCTTATGCTTGGAATGCACAAGCGGGGAAGTTTTTACGATATTACGAACGTAGAGGGGTGCCGGATTGTTGACGAAGATTTTCGCAAGATTCTGGTGTATGTCAGGGATTTTTTTGCAGGAAAAGGGGTTTCTTTTTACCATAAATTGCGGCATGAAGGGTATCTTCGCCATTTATTAGTGCGAAAAGCGGCAAAAACAGAAGAAATTCTGATTGATTTGGTAACAAGTTCCCAGATTGGGAATTTCGTGGAAAAAGAGCTGCTCGACGAGATGAAAGAAGGGATTTTGAAGATTTCGTTTGACGGACAAGTTGTTGGGATATTACATACGAAAAATGACAGTTTGGCAGACGTAATACAAGACGATGATACAGACATTTTATACGGGCAGGACTATTTTTATGAAGAATTGCTTGGATTAAAATTCAAAATTACGCCATTTTCTTTTTTCCAGACAAATTCTCTGGGAGCGGAAACACTATATGAGACAGTGCGGGAATTTATTGGAGATTCAATTTCCGCATCTGCGGGGAAAAGCTCAGTCGTATTTGATTTATACAGCGGCACGGGAACGATTGCGCAGATTCTATCTGTTTCGGCAGGGAAAGTGATTGGCGTGGAGATTGTAGAAGAAGCAGTGGAAGCGGCGCGGGAAAATGTGAAAAGGAATGGGATCACAAATTGTGAATTTATTGCGGGAGATGTGTTGAAAGCCATAGATGAGATTTCAGAAGAACCCGATTTCATTATATTAGACCCGCCCAGAGAGGGGATTCACCCGAAAGCATTAAAGAAAATCGGAGCGTTTGACAGGGCAAGGGAAATGGTCTATATTTCGTGCAAACCTACAAGCCTTGCGCGGGATTTGGCGGAATTGCAGGCATTTGGGTATGATGTGGAGAGGATTCGGTGCGTGGATATGTTTGGGGGAACTGGGCATGTGGAGACGGTTGTAATGCTTTCCCACAAAAAGCCTGACAGCGTAATCAACGTAAAAGTAGAGTTTGGCGAGGGTGAGGGCAAAGTGCCGCTTGATAATATTGCCAAAAGAGCTGAAGTGTATAAGCCGAAAGAGCGAGTTACATACAAGATGATTAAGGGGTACATAGAAGCGAAGTATGGCTTCAAAGTACATACCGCATATATCGCAGAGGTAAAACGAGATTTAGGTTTGCCGATGTATGATGCCCCTAATGCGGTAGAGAAATTGAAACAGCCGAGGAAACATCCGACAGCGGAGAAAGTGGAAGCGATAAAGGATGCCTTGAAATATTTTGAAGTTATTAAATGAATAATGGAAGGAAGATGGTTATGGTAGAAAGATTTTTTGTGAAAAAACTATTTGGTATGTTTGATAATGAAATAGCTTTTAGAGAAAATGGTATAACAGTTATTGTTGGTCAAAATGGATGTGGAAAAACAACAATGTTGCATATGCTTGCAGCCATTTTTTCAAAAAATCATAGCCAATTATTTCAATATAATTTTGAATATATTGAATTACTGGTGTCAGGTCATACATTAAAAATTGAACCAATAGATGAAAAGTTAGAGGATGAGGGAATCACTATACGAAGTTTAAAATATTATATAGATTCAAAAGCTTTGGAAAAATGTTATAGAGAAGACAGTAAAATTAATTCGCCGTCTTTTTGGGTAAATTTTATTCCTTCATTGAGAAGACGGGCAAGGAATTTATTATATGATATGAGAAGCGGAGAGGTATTGACTCTGGCAGAAGTAATAGATACTTATTTTGATGAGCTGCCAGAAGAAATAAAGAATGACATTATTGCACTTCCTACAGAGGCATATGATTTGATTGGCAATTTACAGATTGAATTGATAACGACAGATAGACTAAAAAAGTTATATCGGGAAGATGAATATAGAAGATATGATGTTGTACAGAGATTTGTTGTAGAGGAATGTTCAAGTGAACTAAGTAATAATCTTAAGAATGTTTTATCAGAGTATGCCAATCTTTCACAAAAGCTTGATGAACAGTTTCCTTCTAAAATTTTGAAGTCCATAAAACAGCATAATCAATTTAACGAAACAGAGTTAAAAGAGAATGTGAAAAAAATCGACGAGTTAAGAAAAAAACATGTAAATGCAGGAGTATTAGAAGAAAACAATGATAAATTTTTAAATATTGATGTAAATGCGGAAAGATTAGATGAAAGTACAGCAGCTATTTTAACAATTTATTATCAGGATATGAAAATGAAGTTAGAGTCTTTGAATGATATATCTGATAGAATTGCATTATTTAAAGGCATGATAATGAATAAATTTAATGAAAATAAGGAGATATTGATTAATAAAGATGATGGTATTATTATAAGACAAAAGCCCAATAATGAAGAAGTTGCATTAAAATTCTTATCGTCAGGAGAACAACAGGAGATAGTATTGTTATATAATCTTATTATGAAAGGGGAAAAGAATAAGTTAATTTTAATTGATGAACCAGAAATATCATTAAATGTAAGTTGGCAAAGAGAGTTTTTGAATGATATGAAAAAGATTGTTGAAATAAATGGATTTTCAATATTAGTTGCAACACATTCACCCCAAATTATTAATGATAATTGGGACATGGTAGAAACACTGGGAGAATTGGAATAGATGAATAAAAATACCATAGAAAAAATGAGTCTTTCTCCTGTTGAATTGGCGGATGAACTTTCAATGACAAATATAGATTATTTAGTAGTTGAAGGTCAAAGTGATAAAAATTTTTGGGAGCACTTACAGAGAGAAGGACTGAAGAAAAGACAGATCAGAATTGCAAACAAAAAGCAGTGCTCTGGAAATAAAGAATATGTTAAAAAGGTTATCTCTATAATGAATCAAAGGAGAAGAAAAAATGTGATTGGTATAACTGACCTGGATTATGATTTTGTACAAAATAGCATAGAGCATATAGAAAATTTATATTATTATAAGTATATTGATTTGGAAAATGTTTTGATACAATCATCTGCATTTTCTGAGGTGAATACAGCTATTTCATCTTCAAGGAAGAAGCTAAATGATGATGATTTGAAAAATATTTTGTATGACAAATCATATATATTAGGAATATTGAGATTATTAAATGGTACGGAAGAATATAATTTTTGTTTTAAAGAATTAGATTATAAAAAGTTGTCGGATTATGATAGTAATCAGTTTTTACAATATTTTATGGCTAAAATGCGTTTGACTAAATCCCAAAGGGAGGAGTTATGTTTAAAGATTGATAAAATAATAAAAAAAAATTATGACTGTAAGTATATATGTAATGGGCATGATTTGTTGGGGATTCTTAGTCAATTAACAAAGAAAAAAATTTCTAATGATAATCCAATACAATATACAGAAGAAATAATAGAAAAAATGTTAGTATTAGGATATAGAAAAATGGATACAGCATTGGATGTTGGAGAGTGTTTAAATGAATTGCTAATATGATTTTGATGTGGGAAATGTATCTGTTGAAAGGACGAGGAAAAACATATGGCAAGGAAAACGGAAATAATTATGGATGAGTATATTGATGTCTTAGAGAAAATAAAAGAACGAATAACAAAAGCACAGTATCAGGTAATGACAAGTGCAAATGTTGAACGCAATATTTTGTTTTGGAACATAGGAAATGTACTTCTCCAATACAGTCAATGGGGTAATAAATTTGTTGAAACGTTATCAAAAGATTTGAAAATGACTTATCCTAGCAGAGAAGGATATTCTGTTAGAAATCTTAATTATATGAAACAGTTTGCACGCCGAATACCATCTGAAGAAATTTTGCATCATGGCGGTGCAAAAATTAGTTGGCGTGCAATAAAGTTGCTGATAGATAAGACGGATAATTTAGAGGAACATATGTGGTATACACAGCAATGTCTGGAAAATGGATGGTCTAGCACAGTGCTTTCACATCAGATAGAAAGTGGTCTGTATTACAGACAGGCATTAGCAGATAAAACAACAAATTTTAAGGAACAGTTAGCTAATCCATTCAGTGAGCAAGCAGAAGAAATTATTAAAGACCCATATATTTTTGATTTTATACCGAACGCGAAAAAACTTAGGGAGACTGAGTTAGAAGATGCCCTTGTCCAACAAATAACAAAATTACTGTTGGAATTTGGGTCAGGCTTTGCTTTTATGGGACGGCAGTATCCCATTCAAGTAGGAAAAAGAGAGTTTTTCATCGACTTATTATTTTATAATGTGAAATTGCATTGTTATTTTGTGGTAGAATTAAAAACAGTGGAATTTGAACCAGAGTTTGCAGGAAAGCTCTCTTTTTATTTATCGGCAGTTGATGGAGAGTTGAAATCGCCGAATGATAACCCTACAATTGGTTTGTTGTTGTGTAAGGGTAAAGATAAAATGGTAGTGGAATATGCTCTGAAAGATGTAAATGAACCAATGGGAGTAAATGAATACAAACTTTCCAATCGTGTTTCAGAAGAATTACAAGACAAGTTGCCATCAATTGAAGATATTGAAAAAAGAATCAATTGAAATTTTGCATCAGGGTGGTGCAAAATGGATGGAACTTATATTTTGTGGGAAAAGGGTTGCACGAGCGGTATTAGTATTGCAGAAATATTGCACATATTTCCGTTATTTTGTGGGGATATGTTCTAATTTGGTACTCATGTGGAGACGGTTGTAATGCTTTCCCACAAAAAACCTGATAGCGTAATCAACGTAAAAGTGGAGTTTGGCGAGGGTGAGGGCAAAGTACCGCTTGATAATATCGCCAAGAGAGCCGCAGCGTATAAATCAAAAGAGCAGGTTACATATAAGATGATTAAGGAGTACATAGAAGCGAAGTATGGCTTCAAAGTACATACCGCATATATCGCAGAGGTAAAACGAGATTTAGGTTTGCCGATGTATGATGCCCCTAATGCGGTAGAGAAATTGAAACAGCCGAGGAAACATCCGACAGCAGAGAAAGTGGAAGCGATTAAAGATGCTTTAAAATATTTTAATGTAATTTAGAGGAGATTTATGGATTTACAAGAAATGATAATGCAGAACATGAAAGATAATTGTAAAAAGAAATGTGAGTTACCAGAACGAAAAGAATTATTATCTTATTTGCATGGTATGCTGCTAATTACTGGACGTTTAGATGTCATGTACTGTAATGCCTTTTTATCAGAGGCGACTCAACTTTTGATTAATTCCATCTTCTTATATGAGGATGGCTACTTTGATTGTGCCTTTTATTCTGTACGTCAAGCCAGTGAAGTATTTGATTCAATGTTATATCTATCAAATAAAGATAATGGTGAATTAAAAAAATGGGAAAAAAAAGAACGCTTTCCTATGGATTCAAAGATTAGAAATCAATTAGAAAAAATGGTGTATGGATATAAAGAGATAAAGACAATTTTAGATGATTACTTTATGCATCATAGAGAACTAATTAACAAATCTCATAAAATTATTCATAAGCAAGGTTTTGATACCTTTTATGTAGCAAGATTACAAAAAAATTTTGCACATGAAAAAGATGAAAAATTTTTTATGGAAGTATTAAAATACACTATAGGAATTGGAATTATTTTATTTGTAATTCTTGAACCGATAGCATTGGCATTGGCAGATGATGCGGTAAATGTAAAGCTAAATTTTGATTACATGACAGAACCTATTGATTGTACTTATTTTGAAAGGTTTTTGGGATTGAATGATATTATGGATAGGCTGTTAAAATCAAATTACTATAAAGGATTTGCCGCCCAATTTGAAGATAAGGAATGTATGAATATGGCTACTTATTCGGTGATACGAGAAGGTGCATGGGATATTAACAGTCTTGATGAGATAGAAAAACAAATCCATCTTTTAAACTCATACGAAAAGTATATGTTTCAAATTTTAAAATTAGGGATAAAGGTTTCAAATTTTTATTATATGGATGGTATAGGATGGTATTTAACCACATATAAAAGTGCTTATCAAAGAAATTGTTTTGGTAGTAGTGAGTTTGAGAAATATTTAAAAGAGGATATGAGATTCAATCAGAAATGTGAAAAAATATATATTAGTGTTGTTTCCATGTATGATGAAAAATTATTTCTTGAGCATAATGATGTATTAACTGAAAATGAAATAGCATCATTGATAGCATTAGAAAAGCAAACGGATGAAGAGTATGCAAAATTAAAAGAACAGATAAGTGTATTAGAAAAGGTGGTTGGTGTGACATTAAATAGTAAAATTACATAGCTATCGTATGCTTCCCATATAGTATGTTGAGAAAAATAGGATTTCGCTCATTTGCATATTAGAGTATTTTAGCACTTTTGTATATTATGTAGTTAAGAAACGGAGGTGTTGTTTATGAGAGAAAAGAAAAACCATTTATATGTAGACAGCCAAGAACGGAGTATTTTATTACATAGCCTTGTGGAACTGAAAAATCAGCTCATACAGCAGGGCAGATATACTGACTGCGTTGACGAGTTGATATTCAAGGTCGTAAACGCACCCGTCAAGAGAATGAAAATTGAATATGTCTAAGGCACATCACAGA
>OFGR01000075.1_pt1 | contig 91429 bp, 89 predicted proteins | sample 1521811 | NCBI WGS metagenome assembly OFGR01 (sample SAMEA3504098, study PRJEB24116) | mouse gut metagenome | biome: mouse gut; feature: mouse-associated habitat; material: faeces | place: Denmark | collected 2011 | reverse complement strand
CCGCCTGGGTGAAACGGAAAATATTATCAATGAAAAGCAGCACATCCTTGCCGCCCTTGTCACGGAAATACTCTGCCATGGTAAGGCCTGATAAGCCCACCCTCATCCTGGCACCGGGGGGCTCGTTCATCTGCCCGAACACCATGGTGGTCTTGTCAATAACCCCGGACTCAATCATTTCATGGTAAAGGTCGTTCCCCTCCCTGGTTCTTTCCCCAACGCCGGTAAACACGGAATAACCGCCGTGCTCTGTAGCGATATTACGGATCAGCTCCTGGATCAGCACCGTCTTACCAACGCCCGCGCCCCCGAAAAGCCCGATCTTTCCACCCTTCTGGTAAGGGCACAGAAGGTCTACCACCTTAATGCCGGTCTCCAGAAGTTCCTGCTGGGTTGACTGCTCCACAAATTCCGGGGCTGCCCTGTGTATAGGTTCATAATCCACGCCTTTCGGGGCAGGCTTATTGTCAATGGGATTTCCCAGGACATTAAACATACGCCCCAGGGTATTTTCCCCTACCGGGACGCTGATGGGAGCCCCTGTGGCGATGGCTTCCATCCCTCTTACCAGCCCGTCGGTCGAACCCATGGCAATACACCTTACCGTATCGTCGCCTAAGTGCTGGGCTACCTCAACGATAAGCTCCCCGCCATCCTGTAAAGGGATCTTGATCGCCTCGTTGATTTCCGGCAGCCTGCCATCGGTGAACTTTATATCCAGAACGGCGCTGATAATCTGTGTAATTTTTCCCGGGCAGCTATTCTTGCCCGTATTTTTATCTGCCATTTTTCCTCCATTCCTGCCCGGCAAACACCTGGCAATTTTTTTCACACTGCTGGGGAGGCACCTGAAAATAACTGCATTTCCAGGCGCCTCCTAGGAAATTGCATTCGCTCCTGCAATAATTTCCGTCAGCTCCTGGGTAATGGACCCCTGGCGCGCTCTGTTGTACAGCAGAGTCAAACTCTCTATCATTTCTTCTGCGTTGCTGGTAGCCGAATCCATGGCCTGCATCCTGGCCCCGTTTTCACTGGCTACCGCCTCAATCATACCGCCGTAAATCAGGCTGGTTATATATTTAGGTATAAGCAGATTTAAAGCTTCCTCATCCTCCGGTTCGAAGTTCATAAGAGCCCCGCCCTTTTCCTGCTCCTCCCCGCCTGCCCCTTCCTCCTCATGGACTTCCACAGGAAGAAGCTTTAACAGGGTAGGCACATGGACTACCGTATTCTTAAACGCGGTGTAGGCAAGGTAAATCTCACTGATCTCACCTTTGGAAAAAGCCTCCAGTACTGTCTTACTGATTGCCATGGCGTCTACATAGGCAGGTTCCTCAATCACGTCCGAATAATCCGCCCTGATTTCATACTGCTTCTGCAGCGCCTCCTTTCCCTTTTTGCCGATTGCATAAATGGCCAGGTCCTCTCCTGCCAGATGGCCCCTTGTGACCAGTTTAATCACATTGGAGTTGTATCCGCCTGCAAGCCCTCTGTTGGAAGTAATCACAATCACCGCTTTCTTGCCGGACTCCCCGGATTTTAAAAACCGGTGGTCCAGATTCTGCGTCTTCTTCAAGATAGAGACAACTGTTTCATACATACAGCGGAAATAGTCCCTGGATTTCTCTGCATTTTGTTTTGCTCTCTGCAGCTTAACAGTGGAAACAAGCTTCATGGCCTTGGTAATCTGCTGGGTGCTCTGGATACTGCCCTTACGCCTTTTTATGTCTCGCATTGAAGCCATAATGTCACCTAATCCTTATCTTTTTCCCTAAGGAAAAGCCCGCAGGCTTTCTCCTTATTTTAAAAACGCCGCTTTGAACTCTTCTATCGCTTTCTTTAAGGTATCCTCGGTTTTGTCTGAGATCACCTTTTCCTTTGCAATGGCATCAGGGACCTGGGGATACTTGGTATTCAAAAATTCAAAGAACCCTTCCTCAAATCTTGTAATGTCCTCTGTAGGCACATCCAGCAGATACTTGTTAGTAGCCGCATAAATAATGATGACCTGGTACTGCACCGGCATGGGCTGGTACTGGGGCTGCTTCAGGATTTCCTTAATCCTTTCACCCTGGGCAAGCTTTTCCTTGGTATCCGCATCCAGTTCCGAACCAAACTGGGCAAAGGCTGCAAGCTCCCTGTACTGGGCAAGCTCCACACGGATAGGTGCCGCAATCTTCTTCATAGCCTTAATCTGTGCCGCGCCCCCTACACGGGATACGGAAAGGCCTGCGTTAACTGCCGGCCGGAAACCGGAATTGAACATTTCCGTTTCCAGATAAATCTGCCCGTCTGTAATGGAAATAACATTGGTCGGAATATAAGCGGACACGTCACCCGCCTGGGTCTCAATGATAGGAAGTGCAGTGAGGGAACCTCCCCCGTATTCCTCGCTCATCCTTGCCGCACGTTCAAGCAGCCTTGAATGCAGGTAGAAAACGTCGCCGGGGTACGCTTCACGCCCGGGAGGACGTTTCAGCAGCAGGGACAGGGTACGGTAAGCCGCTGCATGTTTACTTAAATCATCGTAAACAACCAGCACATCCTCCCCCTTCTCCATCCACTCTTCGCCGATGGCGCATCCGGAATAAGGGGCAATATACTGCAAAGGCGCCAGCTCGCTTGCCGCAGCAGCAACTACCGTAGTATAAGCCATTGCGCCGGACTCCTCCAGGGTATTTACGATAGATGCCACAGTTGAGGCTTTCTGCCCGATAGCAACATAAATACACTTAACCCCCTGGCCCTTCTGGTTAATAATGGTATCAATAGCAATGGCAGTCTTGCCTGTCTGCCTGTCGCCGATGATCAGCTCACGCTGCCCCCTTCCGATGGGTACCATGGAGTCAATTGCCTTGATTCCCGTCTGCAGGGGCGTATCAACAGACTTTCTGGTGATAACGCCTGAAGCTACTCTTTCAATCTTACGATATTTATCTGTCTGTATAGGGCCCTTCCCGTCAATAGGCTGGCCCAGCGCATTTACTACACGTCCTGACATGGCATCGCCTACAGGAACCTCAACAACGCGCCCGGTGGTCTTAACCGTGTCGCCTTCATTGATATTCTTCTGGCTTCCCAAAAGTACCGCACCCACGTTATCTTCTTCCAGGTTTAGCACCATTCCGTATACTTCACCGGGGAATTCCAAAAGCTCTCCCTGCATTGCGTTTTCCAGACCATGTACACGGGCTATACCGTCGGCAACCTGGATAACCGTGCCGACGTCCGAAACTTCCAGTTCGGAAGCATATCTTTTAATCTGCTCCTTAATCACAGAGCTGATTTCTTCCGGTCTTAAATTCATGGTTCTTACGCACCTTTCTGTTACTTTCTATTATGTGAGAAGCTGCCTGCAGGGCCAAAACCTCTTTTACACCTGCACTTTCAGCAGCTCCCGCTGCAATTCTGACAGCTTGCTTCTCACACTGCCGTCAACCACACGGTCGCCGATACGGATGACCATGCCCCCAATCAGGGCGCTGTCCACCTGATAGTGCATCTCCATTTTCTGGAAAGATGTGGTACCCAGCAGCTTCGACTCTATTTCTTTTTTCTTTGCTTCACTCAATTCAAGGGCAGTGGACACATAAGCAATCCCGATTCCCTTAAGCTGTTTCACCTTATCCACAAAATAATCCAGAATGGCATCAATTTCCCCATATCTGTCCTTTGCAACGATCAGATCCAGGAAACCAAGCAGCTCCCTGGATATCCGCCCCTCAAAAACTTCCCCAAGGACTTTTAACTTCTCTTCCTTCAGGATCTTGGGGTGGTTCATCAGCCTGCCAAAATCGGGGTTTTCCAGAAGAAGCTCCCTGAGCTGGATGACCTCGCCCAAAAACGCCTCTTCCCTGCCCTCTTCCACAGCCAGTTCAAACAAAGCTTCACCATATGTTGCGCCAACTAGCTTTGCCATGTACTCTCACCTATTTCCTTTAACGTTTCATTTACCAGGCTTTCCTGTATGGTTGTATTGATAGATGCTTTTACTACCTTACCCGCCATCATGGAAGCAAGGACTACCATTTCACGTTTCACATCGTCAGCCGCTTTCTGCTTCTCCAGCTCTGCTTCCACCTTCGCCCGTTCAATAACCCTGGCAGCTTCCGCTTTCGCCTCTGCGATGATTTTATTTTCATTATCCAGTGCACGCTTCCTGGCATCGCTTAAAATTTCTTCCGCTTCTTTATCAATATTCTTAAGCTTCTCCTCATAAGAAAGCTTAAGGCTTGCGGCGTCTTTCTTATCCTTCGCCGCCGTCTCCAGCTCATCCTTTATCTTGGCCTGCCGCTTCGCCATCATTTCCCTTACAGGGTTAAACAGAAAATACGACGCTGCCAGAAAAAGCACAAAGACCGCGATGATCATAAGCGTAGCATCCGCCAGAAGCTGCAGGTCCAGGTCAAACAATCTGGGTTCCATCCGTAAACCTCCTTTCCTTCTCCCTATTCGCGCCCGCCCAAACCGGGGGACCTCCCCCTTCCAGGAAATTCATCCCCTGGGGGCTTCTTTCTCTGGGATCCCCGTTTTTATTGGGCAGCTCCCAAAAGGGGCCTAACGAACAGCAGAAGAATCGCTACCAGCAACCCGTACAAACCGGTGGTCTCTGCCACCGCCTGGCCAAGAAGCATGGTGGATGTAATATCAGACTTTGCCCCGGGATTCCTTCCCACTGCTGCAGCCGCATGGCCTGCCGCAATACCCTGGCCTACACCAGGCCCGATACCGGCGATAACCGCCAGGCCTGCGCCGATTGCTGAACAACCTAAAATAAAATTCGTGTTAAAATCCATTTTTGTTTCCTCCTTAACGCTTTTTACACCCTATTCAGTTTTGTTGTTTTCCGGCGGCTACTCTCCTGTACTGCAGGCGTCGGTGACATAAGTCATCGTCAGCATACAGAATACATAAGTTTGGATCGCGCCTGAAAAGAGATCAAAATATACATGAAGTGCTGCCGGCCATATAATGGCCACTTTACTCAGCAATGCATATATCAATGCCATAATCGCCGTTCCCGATAAAATATTGGCGAACAGACGCAGCGAAAGCGAAACCGGAACCGCCAGGTCGCTGATGATATTGATCGGCGCCCAGATCGGCCACGGCTCACATAACCCTTTCAGTACTCCTGATACCTTCTGGTACTTAAATTTGTTAAAATGAATCAGCGTAAATGTAATGATACCCAGCGCAAAAGTTACACCATAATCCGCTGTCGGCGGCCGCAGTCCCAGTAACCCGGAAATATTGCTGATAAAAATAAAGATAAATATCGTCCCAATATAATTCCGGAACCTTACCGCCTGATTTCCCATAACCCCGGAAATCATCCCGTCAAGCTTCTCCACCATCAGCTCCACCACATTCTGGAAACCTCCCGGCACTTCCGTGGCACGTTTCACCGCACGGTTAGCGGCAATACAGAAACCGATGATTATCAGCATGACGATCAGGACGCAGACGTGGGTCGTGGTGATCCATACCGTCTGGCCAAACAACTGATAGGAAAAGACCCCATGGACCATAAAGTCTACTTCCGTATCTCCTGCTAACAAAATTCCCTGTCCCATAACTTCACCTCCTTACCTATCCTGCCTGTCTGCAGGTTCTTCTAGCAATGGGGGAAGGATTTCCTCCCCATATAAAATGTTACTGGCCTTTTTAGTGATAAAGTGCATATAAGCTGACGCTTTCAGCCCCATGATCCCCAAAAAAGCAGACAGGGGATTTGCACTATCCCATACAGCGATCAGTAACAGCGCTGTCGTAATAAAGCAATATCTCAGTATATTATGGGCACTCATTGCCTTTACCGCCTGGCTCTCCCCAAGATCCAGGGCGCGGTCTAAAGACCACCACATATGAAAAGCAGATGCCATGGCAATCAGTATCCCAAGCCAGAGCCCTAAGCTGTAGCCTGCCTTATCCTCCGGCAAAAATGCAAAAAGCTGGCAGAAGACGCCAAACAGCAAAATCCCGGTTTCAAGCTCAAACAAAGTCCTGTTCATCTTTGTGATCTTTTCTCTCATCTGCAACTCTCCCGTCCCTTCTGCTTTTGTGAAGGTAAGCGGACTGGTCGCTGCCCTTTGTATAAATCTGCCTGGCAAAGCGGTGCACATTCCTCCCCCCTGCCACGGCACCTACAAAAAACAGTACCACCACCAGAAAATCTGTCCCCAGCTTCTGGTCCAGGAACATTCCCAAAAAAGAACAAACAAAAAGAGGGACAAGCATGTTAATCCCGAATTGTCCTATCATCGTTAATGCCTGATAAACCTTTCGATTATATTTCACACGCCTCGTCCTTCCAGATCCAAACCATACCTAAAGTGCCTGCCTTTATCATACTCATAAATCATTATACCACTTTTTCTATTTCTGTCTAGAAATAATTCATCTTTTTTCATAAGGCATATTGGTGAAAGCCGTTGACTTTCTTTTGGTTTAATAGTAGTATTTTCCATAACCAACGATACGGACGGATTTCTATACCAATAAGGAGGCTTTATGACAAACCCTGTTTTATACCGCAGACGCATTATCCCCGAAGAGTGTATTCTTCTGAAAGACGATATCATCCTATCCTGTGACGAAAAGCACATCGTCACCTCCTGGCATACCCTGCACCCGAAAAAGGACCTCCACCATGGAAGCTCCTGCTATTTCCTGCAGGAAGGATTTAAGGTGAGCAAATTCTGCCGCCAGGATGATACCCTCCTTTACTGGTACTGCGACATCGTGGCCTATGACTACCGCCCTGGCCCAAACACCCTGACTGTCACGGACCTTCTTGCGGACGTTATCATTTATCCCGACGGCTTTGTAAAGGTGGTAGACCTGGACGAGCTTGTGGCCGCCCTGGATTCCCGGGCCATTTCCCTGGAAACCTTAAAAACCAGCCTGATCCACCTGGATAAACTGCTCCAGGTCATCTATTCCGGCGGCTTTGACAGGCTGAAAGCCTATGTGGAAGCCGCCGCCCATTAATAAAAAATATGCCCCGCTATCTGGGTACCGGTAAGGCCCTCAATAGGCGTCCTGAAAAACAGGCAATTCCCAACGGTAGTCTGCCCCGCCATGGCGGCATCCGCCGCCCGGTAGCAGGCGTCTGTGGCATGGTTCTCCGCAAGGGCAAGGGCGAGGCGCCCGCTGGCTACCGGCGAGAATTGCTTATGCTGATAAATGACCCCCACCACCGTGTCCGGGAAAACAGAACTCATCACACGGTTCATCACCACTGCCCCTACCGCCACCTGCCCCTCGTAAGGCTGGTTGCCCGCTTCACAGTAGATCAGGTTGGCAAGCAGGTACCGGTCCCCGTCTGCAAAGGATATCTCAGAGATATCCCGCCACTTGGACTGGGCCGCCAGAAGGGAAAGCCTTCTCTCCTCTTCCAGCTGCTTTTGCAGCTCTGCCAGATTGTTCTTCTGTTCTTCCAACTGCCTTTCATATTCCAGCATCTCCGCTTCCGTCTCAGAAATTTCCCGCTGGAAAGTGGTGATCTTGCCGGAAGTCTGGCTTACCAGCCCCGCCACCCGGCTCTGTTCCGCTTCCACGGACACCTTCAGCTCATCCAGGTCTTTCTTTTCCTGCATCAGCCGCGCTTCCGTTTCCTCAATCTCCTTCCTGGTGGCTTTAAAGGCCTCAAGCTGCTGCCTGTCATACTCTGACAGCTGTTCAATATAATCGCTGCGGTTTAAAAAATCCGAAAAGCCTTTGGAGTCAAAAAGCAGCTCCAGCATCATATAATCCCGTTTTTCATACATAAACTGGATCCGCTTTTTCATGGCGGCATACTGCTCTTCTTCCCTTTTCTTTGCCTCTGCCAGCTGCCCCTGGGTGTTTTCAATCTCCTGGTTCTTTGACCGGATTTCCTCCTCCAGCCTGGCAAGGTTATCGCATACCTTGGACAGCTCCGAATTTAAATTGTTCAGCTGCCCCTTAAGACCCTCTGTGGTCTGGTTCAGCTCATCCAGCTCATTTTCCCTGTTATCAATCTCCTGCTCCGTGCGTTCCTGCTCTTCCTTTTTCTCGTTGATTTTCTGTTCCAGGTCTGATATTTTATCCGCATATGCGGTCAAAGGGAAAACGCATGCCAAAAGAACCCCCGCCATTCCCATGGCAATCTGTTTCTTCCCTGCCTTCCTTACTTTCTTATTCCACCTCTGTCCCATCTCAGCTCTCCGCCCCAAAACCCATTCTGCCCTGGGGCCTTCTTCCCCTGTAAAATTTCATGATAGGCTTTCCCCCTGGTCAGCCCTCCAGCTTGCCCACCCGGCGCATATGCTTTTCCTCCCCGGAAAACTGTGTGCCCAAAAAAGTATCCACAATTTCAAGGGCAAGGTTCACCCCCACATAAGCACCGCCCAGGGCCAGCATATTGGCGTCGTTGTGCAGCCTGGTCATTTTCGCCAGATAGGGATCCGTACACAGGGCGCACCGGATACCGGCAACCTTATTGGCCGCAATGGAAATCCCTACCCCGGTAGTGCATACCACAATGCCCTGGCTGCAAGCCCCCGATGCCACGGCTTCTGCCGCCGCCCTGCCAAAATCCGGGTAATCACAGGAATCCCTGCTATAACACCCGAAATCTTTAAAAGGGATCCCCCGGTCCTTTAAATGGGCCATGATCTGCTGCTTCAGGTCATAGCCGCCATGATCGCTGCCTATCGCTAACATACTGTGATCCTCCTGTCAATTATTATTCCAGTACCGCCCCCGCTGGTTTATAGCCGGATTATCTGGTGCCCGGCGGCTTTCAGCAGGCGGTTCATCACCGCCTCGCCAATGCCCCGGCGCTGGAAGCTCTCCGCATAGATAACCTCCACGCCCTCCTGGTCAAATTCCCTGAGGATACGGAATAAGTGCCTTGCCGCTTCTTCTTCCTTCTGGCGTTTTCCCAGGCTTTTTACGGAATCCGCCTGATAATCCGCTTTCGTCTCGTCAGTGGCGACCACCCCTGTTTTCTGCCCCTGGCATCTGTGCCCTTCAAGCTGCTGGTTGATGTATGCCGCCCGCTGCCGCTGCTCCCCTTCCACTACCGTAAGGCTTCCCCTGGGGGCATAATGCCTGTATTTCATGCCCGGGGCTTTGGGCGGGGTATTTTCATCCATAATGGCCCCGTCCTTCCCCACGTTCCCCACAGCCTCCCTTAACATTTCCTCTGTGATATATCCCGGCCTTAAAATCATGGGGATCTTTCCTGTAAGGTCAATGATGGTGGATTCCAGCCCGATATCCGCCTCTCCCCCGTCAATGACCATATCCACCCTGCCCCCCAGGTCCTCTATCACATCCCGGGCGGCAGTGGGGCTGGGGCGGCCGGAACGGTTGGCGCTGGGTGCCGCCACATAGCCCCCCGCTGCCTTGATCAGCGCCCTGGCGATCTTACTGGAGGGCATACGCACGGCTACCGTGGCAAGCCCGCCGGTAGTCTCTAAGGGCACACAGCCTGCTTTTTCGAAGATCATGGTAAGGGGCCCCGGCCAGTATCTCCCGGCCAGAACCTCCGCCACAGGCGGCACCTCTTTTACAATCTGATAAAGGGCTTTCAGCTCCGCAATATGCACAATCAGCGGGTTGTCGCTGGGCCGGCCCTTGGCCTCATAGATCTTCTTAGAGGATGAGGCCTTCAGCGCGTCTCCCCCCAGCCCATATACGGTCTCTGTGGGAAACGCCACCAGCCCGCCTGCCTTAATGATCTCCCCTGCCTCCTGCAGGGCCTGCCTGTCCATGTTTTCTTCCTGTATCTGAACGATCCTTGTATTCATACAAAATAAGCTCCCGGAAGGTGTATTATCCTGAAATATCTTATAAGCTTCTTCCTTCCCCTCCTACTCTACCACATTTCCCATATTTTGACCACCTTTATTTTCTTTAGTGTTTCTCCCTGGCCATCCCATAACACTGTCATAGAAAAAGGCGTGAAGCTTTATGAATGCAGCAGCCCCACACCTTTTCCCCGCCATTCCCGGCGGATCCTTTCATCTTCCATAAATATTGGCAGAAAAATATTCCCTGTTTTTGTCAAAATCAATTTCCAGCACCGCCATCCCCCTGATATTGGCATCACGGTAAGTGCCCTCTAAGGGGATGCTCCCCTGCTCCATATCATAAAGCAGGAATTTACCGGCCTGGAGGCTCAGGGCAAAGCACTCCCCCTTTTTCAGGTTAGTAGCCAGGTTCGGCAGAAGCTCCCCAAACAGGCCGCCTTTTCCGGAAAGAAGGGACGAGGGCATCTTTTTCACCACTGCCGCCAGCACCTTTCTCTGGCGCTGGGTCCTGCCGAAATCCGTGCCGATATAGCGGATCCTGCTGTAGGCAAGGGCCTGGGCACCGTTCAAATGCACCAGCCCCCCGGCGGAAGTGTCCATGTAGTCTGTACCCTCCGGCCTTTGGGTAAGCATGTTATATTCTACCAGGTAACCGTTCACATACTCAATCTCCTCTACGGACAGCTCCAGGTCCACACCCCCCGCCGCATCCACCAGGCTGGCGAAAGCCTCAAAATTCACCTGCACATAACGGCTGACTTCTATGCCAAAATTCTGTTCAATGGTTTCCATCAAAAGCTCTGGCCCGCCATATGCATAAGCGGCGTTCAGGCGGCTGCCCCCATGCCCCGGTATCTCCACATAAATATCCCGTAAGATGGATGTCATATAGATCTTTCTGGTTTTATCGCTGATGGAAAGAAGGATCATGGCGTCCGACCTGCCATCTTCCCCGTTTTCCCGGGAATCGTTTCCTATTAATAAGATGTTTACTACCCCGTCCTTTTTCCAGGGCTTTGCGTCATGCTCCCCTGCCGCCTGGTAGTTCATCTTATCGTACAGCCTGCCTGCGATGAAATACCAGCCACCCAAAAGCACCACCGTAAAGACCAGCATAAATAACACAAAACGCAGCAGCCTGGATTTCTTTCTTTTTTTCCTGTTATTTTTCATCCCTGCTAATATGCCCTGGGGCATACCCTCCTTATCCTGAAATGGAAAACCTCAGGTTCATTTTACCATCCTAACCAGGTACTGTAAAGGGCGCAGGATAACGCACGCCCTAAAGCCAACCGTCCCTATGGCTTCCAAACGCAAAAAACCTCCAGCATAAGATAAATACATATCTTATATTGGAAGTTTATCCCTATTCCCTTACCCTTTATTCCTGTATTAATTTTTATTCCTATATGCTTTTCTCTGCTTTGTGCGGGAAATGCTTCTGGTATTGGCAAATTTCAAAAATTACATCCTTATACATCTCTGCCAGCCCTTTCGTAGGCTTCCACCCTATTTCCCGCAGCTTTTCTCCCGAAAGCCGCAGGCCTGTGTCCGGTGCATATCCGTTTTTCATAGGATCTTCTATTCCAATTCCTACCTTTATCCTGCCTCCGGCTATCTGCCGGGCAACCAGGCCTGCCATATCGCGTACTGACATTGTATTCCCCTCATTTACTACATTATAAACTTCTCCGTCAGTCCCCTTATTTAATATTGTAAAAATTGCATTTACAGCATCCTCTGATGCACAGTAATTTCCTAAAGAAGCTCCCCCTGTCTTCAGCTCAATGTCCCTGCCTTCATATGCTGCCCTGGCAAACTGCATAAAAACACGCCCATCATCTACCCTGGCTCCCCTGCCAAATATCTGTGCCAGCCTGGCAATTTTTACAGGTATGCGGTATTCCTGCTGATAAATATGGCAGTAATGCTCCGCCATCCGTTTCCCTAATGGATAACAGCTCCGCGCAGCTTCTAACGGCAGTTCCCCTAATTCTTCTTCTCCGCGCAGCCTGCCTGTATCAGCCACCCTCCCATAAACTTCCATAGAAGATAAGTAAACCATGCTTTTTATGGAAAGCTGTCTGGCTAATTCCAATATACTCCTTGTACCAAGAACGATACTGTCCGCTGTCTCTACGGGATATGTTACCATTTCAATGGACTGCGTAACAGATGCACAATGGATAATATAATCAACATCTACCGGAAGCACTGTACTGTTTAACTCCATCAGTGAGGATTCTATAAAATGCAGTTTGCCTGTATGTTTTGGCACCATCCCATACATCTTTGTTACTTTATTCATATTTCTAACAGGTAACAAAATATTATCAAACATTCTTTTGTCAAGAATCTCCTTAACCAGCAAACTGCCGATGAACCCTGTCGCCCCTGTGACTAGAATATTTTTCATTTGCTAAATTCATCCTTACAAAATCTCTATTGCTACCCTCTCAGTCAATTGATGCCCGCCGCCAAAGGCACAGGCTATGTATTTAAACCTTAGCCCCGTTTCCTCCACAAATTCCACCAGTGCCTTATATTCATCATCCTGCCAGCCAATTTGCCCGGCCAGCTCATCAAAGCAGATAACCGTTCCCCTGCCAATATTATCCTTCAAAAGTGAAAGTACACATTTTGTTGAACTATACAAATCACAGTCAATGTGGATAAAAGAGCACTGTTCTGATTTATGCGCTTTAATAAAGCCTGGAAGTGTCTCGTCAAACCACCCCTTTATTAGCCTTACGTTTTCATTCACTACAGGCAGCTTCCCATTTTCGTTGAACTTTCCCTGCTGATAACCAGGCAGCCACCCCTCCGGCAACCCTTCAAAGCTGTCAAACCCGTAAATAATTTGGGGGCTGATCCTATTGGATATATAATTTATGGAACTGCCTTTATACACGCCGAATTCTAAGTATAGCCCCTCTTTATGCCGAACATTCTCAAGCACATAATCGTAATATAAATTTCTTTCTTCAAAAATAACATTTTTGCCAGGAGCATCCGGAGCCTCTATGAAATTTCGGGCAATAAATTTTGCCGCCTTTTCTTCATAGTATTTTTTTAAAAACAGGTTTGTATAACGCATCCTGTCCTGTCCATAAATACAATCAACTTTTTTGGTGATATAATTTATTTTATTATTGAGAATGTTCATATTATCAAGTATGTTATTTACCCTGCTGCTTTGTCTTATATGAAGTATATACGCCATGCCTCTTTCCGTAAACAAATCAAACACCCTGCCCAATTCATTATCCGTGACAGCCGCCGATACTATTTTCTCTCTTTCAATTCCAATAGAAACTGCGTATTCAAATATTTCTTTCTGATGCACCACCGAACTAATAAAAATGAAATCATAGTCCAGCCCTTTCATACTCCCAGGTGCCATAACCCTGCTTTCGCCTAACACATTCTTTTCTTTTTTTCCTTCATCAGTGTCAATATAGCCTATTACTTCCGCTACATCCTTATCAAAACACTTAGACAGGCCCAGCGCCATTCCACCGGCACCCCATATCAAAATTTTTTTCATATCTATACTCCTGGCATTATTTTCTTAATTCTAATAAAGTGGCATTAATCAGCGTGGATGAAGTCCCTTTATAATATGGGAAATAGACGATCTTAACACCAACCTCTTTAAACTGCTTTTCGTAGCCATTCCACTTATCTGTGTTATACCAGTCATCCCCTACAAACATAACGTCAAACTTTAATTTTTTCCACATTTCAAACTTATCCATTGATTCCTGGGGCACTGCCGCATCCACATATTTTATATTCCTTACAATTTCCATCCTTTCCCCAAAAGGAATCACCGACTTCTTATGTTTATAGGACACCAGTTCATCTGTTGTCACTCCCACAATAAGCTTATCGCACATCCCCTTCGCGTTTTTAAGCATATTTAGGTGCCCTACATGAAAGAGGTCAAAAACGCCCGCCGCATAGCCTATAACCACCTCTACCACCTCCAATCCTTTGTAAAATAAAGACCATAAAATAATTCCATGTTTAAAAACATCCATATTATCTGGTTTCCGTTTTTGTACTGCCTGCATGTGTCAATTAGCTTTTCAGCAGACTGTTCCTTTAGCCATATTTTTTCTTTAGCCCCTTGCCTGAGCATCGCATAAAGGCTATTATCCCACAACATAAGCGGAACCGGAAATCCCACTTTTTTTCTGTCAACTACAGCGGAGGGCAGATATCCATATGCTGTCTGCCTTAATAAATACTTAGGCACATCCAGGACTTCACTATAGCTGGCAGATGCCTTTCCCTTAGCCTCCTGTCTGGCCATTTTACTTTTCCAGTGCAGCTTAAGAGAGTAGGGAACATTTTCATATACATATTCTACTAGCTCATGGTCCAAAAATGGCACCCTTGCTTCCACAGAAGCTAACATTGTTGTCGAATCCACCCTCTGTAATAACCCCTTTATATGGTACTTGTGAAAAAAATAAAATACATTGTATTCATTTCTTCCCTCAGCAAATTTTTGTTTTATATTCCCGTCGTAAAAATCTCTCCTGCCTTTGCCCACTGCTAAAAATTCGTTTCTAATTTTACGTGGCACATACTCATATCTCTGGATAAAATAATCATAAAAATCCTCCTGTTTCTCACTGTTTTCATAGTCAAAGGGGGTACGGAAGATCCTCCCATAGCCTCCCAACAGTTCATCAGCCCCCTCACCTGAAAGGACCACCGTAATGTCTTTCTTCAATTCCCGGGACATAACTGCCAAGGGGACTTCATTCGGTACCCCTAACGGCGCATCCTTATATCCAATGATTTCTTTCATCTGGTCCAGATAATTCTCTTGGGTCATCAAAATTTCATGGTGCAATGTCTTATATTGCCCTGAAACCATCCTCGCATAGCCAAACTCATTCATCTCAGGAAAACCAACCGTATAGGTATTCACTCTATGCTCTGACTTTTCAGCCACCATTGCCGTTAGAAGGGAAGAATCAATCCCGCCGCTTAGATAAGTCCCCAATGGCACATCCGCAATTGTCCTTCTCGAAACTGCCTTTCCCAAACGCTCATCAAACGCCTTTTTAACCACCGCCTCGTCCTGGCACTCTTCCATGTTAAAGCTTTCAGGAATATCCCAATATCTTTTTTCTTTTACTTGTATCTGCTTTTTAGTCTCAATACGGAGATATGTCCCGGCTTTTACTTGAAAAATCCCTTTAAAAAAAGTGAAGGGCTCCCTTACATACCTATATCCGAAATAGTCATCCACAGATGCCCCGTCCAAAACCGCATCCACCAATCCGCTGGCAAGTATTCCCTTAATTTCGGAAGAAAAAATTAGCTTTTCAGGATCCTGATAATAAAAAAGTGGTTTAATGCCGAACCTGTCCCTGCATAAATAAAGCATGCTTTCCCAAGTATCGTAAACAGCAAATGCAAACATTCCATTACAGACCTTTAAAAACGCATCAATACCATAACATTCCAGATAAGCCAGCAGAACTTCTGTATCTGAAGTAGTTTTGTAGAGATAATCTGTCTGTGCCTTCAGGCTTTGGTAATTGTAGGTCTCACCATTATAGCTTAACACCCACCGCCCGGATGCTGATGCCATAGGCTGGGCGGAACGGGTATCCAAATCAATGATACTGAGCCGCCTGTGCCCTATGGCTATTTTTCCACTTTCAATGACAACCGTTTTCCCCATATCGGGCCCCCTGTGTAACAGCGACCCATTCATCTTTTCTATCCTTCTGCTGATTTGGGGATCATACTTTTTCAATAAAATTCCGTTGATTCCGCACATAGCCGTCCCTCCTTCCGCTGCTTCATATCAGCGCAGATATTATCCATGAAGCTTTTGAAGTATCATTTCACTGATTTTTGAATATGCCATCTGATTGATATGCCATGGAAAACAGCCGTGCCGGAATTGCTGTGAAGTATAATAAAAATCCTTTCCGGTTAAATGATCAATCACTGTTATCCCCGGGCATTTTGCCACGAAATAATCATAATACAAATCCAAAAGCCCGTTGATTTCCTTAATCTTTTTCACTTCCGGATAGGCTATCAGTTCTTTACCGCTTATACCGTCATGGTTCACACCATAGTTTTCACATAATTTCATCCTGACAAGAATAATTTTCTCACAGGGAATATAGCGCATCAGTAAATCAATAAACCGGCCGCAGCTTTCCTTCCACAATCTGGTAGTATTTTCATCAAATCTTAATAATGTTTCATATTTCATGGATTTTGCAGATTGGGTTTCCAAAAATGCATCGCTCAATGTAAAATAGTTATCACCCAGAAGGCCAATATCATAGCGCTCTTCCAGAAAGTCAATTAAAATAACATCTGCATCCTGAAAGTCAGCAATATTCTTTTGCAAAAATCTATTTGTAAAATCATTTATAATTCCCATTTTCCTAAAAGGATTATCTGACAATACCGGGATAAAATTCAAATCCCGGCTGTTCTTATTCATTAAGCTGATAATGCTTTGGAACCCATAATATTCCTGTAGGATTTCGTCCGGTTCACTGTTCATAATTATTTTGCTAACAGTATAAAGATTATAACTCCCCCAGGTTACCACCTTGGGCTCTTTTAATTTGCCATTCCCCTGAAAATACGCAGCGTAAAAATCATTTTGCAAATCTACAAAACCTTTGCAATAAGAATTACACACACGTCTTACCATACGGTAATTAATTTTCAGCCGCCTGCCAATATACTGCTCCATTTCGTCATGATATTGCCCGAATAAATTATGCCTTTTAAAGAGATCCACCAATGTATACAAGCATTTTATCCTGTCATCCAATTTATTAAAATCGCTTGTTGTACTGCCTGGATGGTTTCTGTAGAAATATAATCCCTCACCTATAAAGCTAATCCTCCCGGCATATGCAAAAAGTATTGGAATCGCCGCAACATCTTCAAAGAAATGTGCGGGAAAGGAAAAATCTGTCTTTCTAAATAATTCTGTTTTGTATAGCTTTCCAACCGGATATGAGGAAATTCTGAAAACATAATTCTTATCCCTCCCGCGTTCTAAGCATTCATCACAAAATAACTCTTCATATTTTACTGCTATTTTCTCCTCGTTTATCACCGTCCTGTATAAATTGCAGACTGCAATATCCGCCCCATTCCCAGAAAGGGAATCCATCAGTTTTTCAACAATATGCCCGTCCACCCAATCATCTGAATCGACAAACATGATGTATTCTCCCCCCGCCACGCTGATACCCTTATTTCTGGCTATTCCCTGCCCGGAATTTTCCTGATTGATTATCCGGATCCTGCTATCCTTTTTCCCATAGTCTTCACAGACAGAAAGGGAATTATCTGTAGAGCCGTCATTTACCAATATAATCTCAATGTCACGGAATGTCTGATTGATTAATGACTCAATGCACTTTCCCAGATAAATCTGTGCATTATATATAGGTACAATAATTGATACCACCTCGCCGCCCCCTATGAAATATCAAATGCAAACTCAACCTTGTTTTTATTATAATCTAAGTTATGGATTACTTCCTTTATCTCCGGCTTTAAAACTTTATTATCATCGAATATCCTAACGCCCTCAAATTCCTTTGAATTGTAGGTTCCCCAATTACGGATTGGTGTCAAATAAACTTTGTCAACCCCCAGCTTTTCCCCCCACTGTATAAAGGCCGGTATTTCCCGGTAGTTATCCCATTGCACACACATATTAATTTGAAAATAATCCAATTCCCCGCATTTCCTTTTTTCCGCCAGCATCTGCAGGTTTTTCCCAAGATTATCCCATGAATCTACATTATTGCTCCTGCGCAGTTTCCTGTAGGTTGTTTTATCTGCCGCATCAATCGATACAATAATTTTTAATTTCCTGTATTTTATCTTTAGTTTTTCAAAGTATTCTTCGGTTAATAACGTTCCATTGGTCCGCAAGTCCAGTGAACTTCTCTTTCCGCCCCCATGAAACATCAGTTCCTTATAAACATTGCTAAAGAAAACTTCTCCCTGGCCACCCAAAAGTAAAGTATTACAGCTTTCCAGCCAGCCAGAGGATATGATGATATCCCTTGCCATTTCTGTTTTTCTTTTCCGCCCGCCGTTTTCAACAATTACACAATCCCTACATGACTTACAAAATAAATTACATGTTTTGTCAATCCCGATTTCCAACACGTCCGGTATATGCTTTGTCTCAGGCAGGCCAGCCATTCTTTTATCCGTTGTATCTGCCTGGGGCTTTAAATGTACACAAGTATTCACATTACAAAAGGAATAAGTCCTATTAATTAAAGACAGGCGGAATATTTTTGCTATAGAAGAATTCCATATTTCGTCTGGGGAGCTCTCCAAAATATTACCTACTGAATCGCTCCAGTCACCACAGCAAAAATGAAAATCATACACCGAATTTATAACCGAATAGTAAAAGGGGCGGGCACAAATCGTTTGGTCCTGCATAGCCCCATAATAGGTCTTCATCAACATCAGTGACGGTATTTTCCCTGAACTCTCTATATAATCTTCATCTAAGGTGCAAAATAGCTCCTCCGCATATATGTAATTTACATCAGAACCAAAAGTATCTGTCTCTTTTTCGCACAAGATACACAATAAGTTTTCTTTTGTATTATCCCCATACCACCCACAATTGCCGTTTATGTCATACTCATCATCTATTCTGATTTTATCAAAAATATATTTAAAATCTTCTCTGTGTTTATATGTCCCAACCAGCCTGATATATCTGCTGCCCAGAAAATGATATAAGCTTTCTGCATCTTCATATCCCATTATAGAATGGTTATATGCCAGCCCATAAATATTGTGAGAATAGTAAATAAATGCATCAATCCCTAATTTCTGTAACTGCTTTTTGATCTGCGGGAAATATTGCGTTGCAATGACTACTGTTACCCTGTCTTTCATCCGGACGATTTCTTCTACACTGTAAACAGGGTAATTAGAAAATTGCTTTCCCCACTTTTCCGTATCATTATCACAGCACCCTATGACCGTCCAACCCTTTTTCAGCAAATCCTTTATGCAGCGTTTTCCCCATTTCCCACAACCGAAAACAACAATCTCTTTTTCACATACATCCGCTAAATACATTTTTTTCATAGTTATCTACAACCTCAGCCTCTCGCATAATCTTCTGCAATTATTGCCATCCGGATAATCATGGACCAGCCTGCTTACCCGGCCGCGTTCCTCCGCGAATTCATCACGGCCATTGGCAACACTTCCGATAAAGTCTTTTAACCCATCAATATTTTCTATTTTCATTCCCGGCATAAGTTCCATTGCATTGGGGACAGAAAACCCTAACTTATAATCTTTCATGTCATCTATTGTGTAACCTATCGGCCTGTCAAGCAACATAAAGTCAAAGCCTATCGTGGAATAATCTGTAACCATGGCGTCTGCAATTTTCATAATATCATAAATAGTTGCCTGCCAGCTTTCCAGGTCATTCTGCGTCATAATGATAAAATTTTCTGCTGAATTTACTTTAAGATGATTCAAGTCCTGCAAAAAATGGGGCTTATAAATTATCAGGATGTTATACTTTCTGAGCGCATCCATTAATTGGGCCAAATCACCCCCAGAGTGGATGGAAGGGATACCAAACAGAAAATCCTTTGCCGTATCAACACGGTTGGTGTTCTTTCTCTGCCTAAAAGTAGGCACCCACAATATAATCTTATGGTAAGTATCTGCTTTCATTTTCTCTTTCCACTGCTGTTCCCGTTCCTTTGAACCTTCTGAAAAAAGGATATCTGTTCTTGGCGAGCCGCACTCCAAAATCCTCTCCCTGTTGACAGAATACTGTTCACTGATAATTGCTGTGCTGAAAGCAGAAGGGCTGATTGCGTAGTTCAAATTCGGCGGCAGCGTAATAACCCCTTTTGTTGCCTTTATCGGCGGAGAACCATGATTCAGGTAAACACTGACTTGTTCCATGCGAAGTTTATGGACTATCTGGTTCTCATATATGATATATTTGGCCCTGCCTACATAAAAATAATATTTAACTACAGCCCACAAGGATAACGCTGTCATGGGCGTGCGCCTATTGAGATATATTTCTCTGCTGCTGCCCTGGAACCGCTCCGGATGTTCACACAGCCATACCAGCCGATACTTATTAAAATAGTGATTTTCTGCTATATATTTCCCCAAGGCCTCCGCATTTTCACAGGTATCCCCTTCCCCGTTTAAAACAATTACATCGCCCAGCGGCAGGCGGCACATGATCCTTACAACATGTTTGGCCAGCCCAAACCTTTTATTGGGTGCCTTATAGCATATTCCGTATGGATTACCGCATATATTCTGAACCTGGCTAAAAATTTCCTGGTACTTAAGCGCGGTTATCACTATTACATATTTGCTGATATCTATTTCTTTCAATGCTTCTGCCTGTTTTATTTCAATTTTACATCCGTTTAGCTGAGCGAAAGTGCCTGCCTTGCTTTTATCATTATCAATAATAAAACTTACCTTTTCTTCCAATTTGAGGTTCTTATATACTTCAAAAAGGTAAAACAAATTTGCACCCGCGCCAAAGCAGATAATCCTTTTTTTCCTGGAAATTCTTTTTAGTTTATTTGCCGAACATTCTGACAGCCTCATATTACCTTCCCTGTCTCCATGACCCCTCATCATAATGGATTGCTATTACCTCCTCAGGTACCAGCCCATAATCTTTGGAATAAGTATATGTAGGGAAATAGCCAGGAGAAAATATCTGGATATTCCCAATATTCTGAGTTGTAAAATCCATCTGAAAACCATATTTTCTGATTATTTCAGTTTCATAATAGCAATTTGTCGTTTTGTTGCATGTTCCATTTTCATAAAATGGAATACTTCCCCTGGGATTATCCCGGATTTCCTTGACAAGCCCATTTCCCCTGGCAGCGCCAAACCCACTGCCACTGTTAATTGCAGGCCATTTCCCATAAGTGAAGAAAGCCTCATACCGTCTGAGAAAATCAATATTTTTCATCAGCCTGACATCTGTATCAAAGTAGAACCCTCCATATTGGTAAACCACATCCATCCTGACATAATCCGACACGAATGCATAATATCCCCTTTCATATGCCTCAGTAATATACCTGCATTTTGCCAATTCATAATTCGTTTCATTCCAAAGGCATATTTCATAATCCGGGCACAGCTTATTCCATTCTTCTATCAATTTCTTCTGCCTGTCAGGGATTTTCTTTAAGCCAAACCAACAATAATGTATCTTTTTGGGAATCTTTGGTTCTTCCTGTATCACCTGTGAAACCAATTTATTCAAAGCCGGAAGACAGGAACAGTAATCACACAGCACAGCTTTCCCCTCTTTCTGCAATCCCTCTACTATTCCCCTGTCATCTTCGCAGGTAATAAGCAAAAGCGCATCCTTATACCGCCAGTCCTGTAATACCTCCTTCTCCCTAATATCAAATTTCCTTCCTTCAATCTCAATTGATGAACTGGTTTTGTTGCGGTCTCCGTCTACCCAGAATATTACCTGATTTAACAATTCATACTTTTTTAGCAAACAGCCTATATGCCGTGCAGCCATACCTGCCCCATAGCAAATCAACGGCCTGTTTTTCTCAGTGACTGCTTTTTTTATTTGCAGAAAATCCCAGTCATATCTTTTCATCCAAACGCCTTTACCCCATTTTGACTTATTTGTCCAATAAATCTAATATGCCGTCATGTATTCTTCTTCCAATTAACATTTCCCCTTCACGGAATAAAGCGTCCTCAGAATTATCTCCACTGTCTTTTTCCGCAATCACATTCTCCAAAAAATCTTCTAAAGTGAAGAACTGTTCTTCCCTATAGAGAACTTTCCCTGTTTTCTGCCCAATCGTCCCCTTGTAATAATCTGCTATAAATTCTGCCCTTCTATCACAAAATTCAAAGCAACATTCTTCTAAGGTGTTGTCAAGTATATTCAGCCTGTAATTGGCTATATACTCTGTCACTGAAGAGCCGTCCATTTTCCTTTGCCTGAAAAGATAGTAATAAGGCCCTGATTCAAATAAAAACCCTATCGCTTCATCCTTCCCAACCTTAGCAAATTCATTTTCAGTAATTTTTCCTGTTTCCGGATCTATCTTGACAGACATATTTGCATAAGCAGGAATAGCCCTAAGAAACCCTCCAGAACTGTACCCTTTTGTAAAAAGGAAATTGACATCCGCAAAATTTTCCGGGTAATCATCGTATTCCGCCACTATATTGCCAACCGGGTCCCAGCGTATAAAAGCTCCTTTATTTCTGGGAATAAGCCAGTAATAACTTCCTGCCTCACATATACTCCAACTCCCATGGTTGTTACTCCCAACAGAAAACAGCTCCCCTTTGCACTCGTCCATGTGGAACTTCAGCACAGTATTCCCAACTGTATTGGGGATATAGAAAACAGGTTCTTTGACCAGCGTGCCCTGCCTGAAAATAAAACTATCATCCGTCACCCAATCTGCATAATAATCAAGCACCCTTGTGCCACAGTCCATCCGTATCACCGCCGGATAAGTTGCACTTATAAAAAATATATAATTTCTATATTTAATAGCATCTGCAAATTTCAGCGCTGGTTTATAAAACCTGTTTTCCCCTCTATAATCATGGATGGAAACCGTTCCAAATTCCCCGGCCAGCACGTCATAAACAGAAATATATTCTGCTGATGCCGGCGCGAAATATATTTTCCCATCTACATATATAGCTTTAGAATGCAGTCTTTTTCCATTTTCTCTTTCCTGTGGAAACTTTCCCACATAAGCGCATTTATCCGTACATACGTCTATTTTGAAAAGGCCATTGAACAAAGTACTGGAGGCATATGCTGTAAATTCATCAACCTGTACATAACCTTCAAACATCAGCCCCCTATTTGTGCTTTCCAGAAAAGACTGGATAAAAATAGATTTGCCGGTCTGTCTATATAATTCGGCCACACTGCTCATATCCCCAAAATAGGCATCGCTTATGGCAATTGCCCTGTGCAGGTCCGCTGAACCGTCAAAAATTCCGAATCCCTCTTTCTTGTAACGGTTAACAATATCATGGTATTCTGCCGCAATATGTGGCCGCATTGACTCTAAAGCCGAAACCATCAAGGGGTGGGGACGCCATAGGAGGACTACACCGTCCTTTGCCCGAAAGGAATCAAGAACCGCCCTTATTTTCCTAAGCATCTTTTCATCCTGCTTCAGCACTGTATCTATGGTAATATTGTATAAAACCACTTTTTTTCTGCTTCCGTCTGCCCTGAAAATTAATTTCTCCCACTCCTTTGGAATCTCATAAGGTTTTTCCCCCTCCGGAAAAACCTTATCATATTTAGGGCTTCCCAAAGCCATAAACTTCTCTTCTACTCCGCCGGAAGAATCCTGGCGCCCGCTTTCTTTCACAAATTGCCGAAATTGCCCAACGTATATCTCCCTTACAGTTTCAGACTGCACAATCACCCGGTCTGCATATATAGTGCCTGGCAGAATACAGAAATGTTTTTGGAGTTGGTTCCCAATTGCCACAAAATAAGGGATATAAACAAGCATATCTGTATATTTTTTCAGTTCCTTTGCATAAAACATAGGATGAACGCTGGTTACATAGTTAAATTCATCATAAGGATTATGTATATAGATAACATCCGGCCTGCGCCGGGCGATATCATATTCCTGCCAGTCCGTAACCTGGACATAAGGAGGATATTCCTTTGCCTCACAATGCATCTGCCCCCAGGTTCCGTTTGGATTTTTATCAAAATATGGTATCGGGACTACGTATGTATCGCACATACCATCCCTTAAGGCTGCTTTCCACACACTCTCCATGCTATCCCACATAGAAGCTTTATATGGCAAAAATACTATCTCTATCTTATCATTTGGCAAATCATACTTTATTCTGCTTTTGATTTCAGACAACTGCTTTTGAATTTTCTTTGCAATTTTCCTGCTCCTCACATTGTCATTTATAACAAGGCTCATCTGATAGAGGTTCTCGCAATATTCTGACAAAATATTGACAATATCCTTACTTTGCCCCTCACCTGCTTCCAAAATATCCCCAACCTTAATCGCCGACTCCTGGCATTCTGCCAGAACTTCTATTGTTACCGGAAGATGTAAACTAAAATTGCGGGCAACGGCATGGTTAATTTTTTCCAATGAAGTTATAATGCCAAGCAATTCTTTCTTCTTATATTTTTTCACCCCTATTTCCTCACAGCCCAAATATTTGCTGCCCCTCCAATGCTTCATATAATGCCCGGTATACATAAAAATCGGCAGGCTCTGTAATTTTCAGATTATTTTTTGTACTTTGCACCATATGCATTGGCTTATGGTAAATACTGCATAAATGTGAGGAATCAATTGTCTTCACGCCATCTTCCCTTGCTTTCTGGTAAAGTTTAAAAATATCTCCAAAATAAAAAGCCTGGGGAGCCTTCGCCACATACATCTGATTCCGGGGCGGCACGTCAAAGATATTTTTCCCATCTATGCTTCTTACCACGCTTTCCCTTACTGCTTCCACTGTAATCGCGCTCCCATGTTTTTTTACCGCCTCTATATTTGCCGAAATTAGTTCTCCATTAATCAGGGGACGCACTCCGTCATGAACCAATACAATGTCCTCCTCCTGAGCCATCCCCTTCATCGCAACAAGCCCATTATAAATAGAATCGTGCCCGGTCTCTCCCCCAGGAACAATCTTATGGACTTTCGTTATACCATACCGCTTAAGCAGCCCTTCCAGCTCTTTTATCCATTCAGTAAGGCAGACAATTATAATACTGCCAATATTATCATGATATTCAAAATGTTCTAATGTATAAATAATGATAGGTTTCCCATGCATTTCCAAAAACTGCTTTGGTTTTGAACGGCTGCTCATTCTCCTTCCAGCCCCGCCTGCAAAAATCAACGCTGTTACCATAGACTATCCCCTATCTTTCCAAACCAAACCGTTTTCACCTTAGTTTTTGCCCTCTAACCCTACAGACACATCTATTAAAATAAGGCACATTGGTCATCTTCCGATGATGCGGGATATCCCGCTTCGCTTCCCGGTACGTCACCAGCCCAAATCTCATGCTTGCATTACAGCCAATAACACATTAGCCTGCCTGCACATGATAACCCATGTTCCCGGAATCCTGGCATACCCAATACGCAGGCCCATGATAACCGCCTGCCTTCTAATGCCGTAAATAATTTTTATATCATAAATTTCCGCCCGTTCCATAACATATTCCTTTTCCGGTGAAATAAAGGCGCTATACCTTTATTTATCCAGGCATCAATTTTTCTGATCTTTCTTATCTCCAATAGGCCTTTTCCAGGAAGAAACACCCTTCCGGCATCAGGCTCCCCGGCCATCCCCCTCCATGCCGCGCTTTTTTGCATTCTGGGCGGCATTACGCTTTTCCTCTGTCTCATATCCACAGGAGCCACATACAAAAATCCCTTCTTTTTTCTCCCCATTCCCTCCGCATCTATAGCATTCGGCGCTAATGCCCTTTCCAAATACCTCCACAAACACCACTGACTGTTCCCTGCATTTCTGATGCAGCCTGCCCCTGATATATCCTCTCTGCCACAAGGCAACAGAATTATTGATTTCCTTGCTTCCACCATGCTTCCGGGGCCGGGGCAGCTTTGGTATATAAACGGTTTGCGGTTTTTCGGTTTTCAGGAATCTATTTAACTCCATATTGATATAACTGTGAAGCTGTTCTGTCATTCGGTGCTTTTTGGCCATGTACTTTTTTCTGCCAAGAGCATGTCCCTGGTCTTGTGTGTGCTTTATGGCCTGTTCCCGTACCCAGTCTGCCAAGGCAATCTGGTATTCCCCCAGCTTTTCTCCATAAACATTCCCTTCATCTGTAGTAAGCATCACGTACATTCCCACTGCCAGCCCCACCTGCCTGGTATAGTCTGTGTGTTTTTGGATTTTCACATTGACTGGGATCTTTATTTCCATCTTGCCTGACTCTGGAAAAAGCTTGATATAAATCTGCCTGCTGTACTGGTTATTATCCGTAAGAGGCACATAAATACGTTTCCTTTTTTCCTTCATGGTAATATAGATTCCATGGTCACCATAACGGTATGCCCTCTCTGTAAGGGAAAACCCCTCCGCCCTATTAACATGCATCCTTACATGCAAACGCCTGACCTGCCGCCGCAGGTAATTATCCAGCTTCTTCACATCCACGCTGCCTGAAAGCTGCCCATATTTCTTCTGTATCCCCGCTTTCAAATTAACAGGCTGGCAGTTCAGCACTGCCCCAAAGGCATTATTAACTTTTAGCAAGTATCTTAAGTAATGCTTTTCCTCATCAGAGAACTGCCCATTGCTGCCCACCTTTTGGGCCACTGCCTCCCTAGTCCTTGTCCACTGTGCCTTAATGTCCCCCAAGGCATCAAAAACAGCAAGGTTAAAGTATACAAAAGGAAGCCCCAATTCCTCTCTCAGCCCAGTCGCTATCATTTCATTCTGTACCGTATACCCGGGATAAATTTTAGACAGGCTGCCTATCCCGCTATAACGGCCATAAACATACTCCTTCACCTTTGCATAATCGCCAGCAATCTCCAATAGCTTTTTCATGTCGTCCTTAGCAATCGGTTCTTTATTATATTGATGTATTGTTTTGCATACTGTCCCTGACGGCATCCCTGCATCCTTCCACTTCCATGAGCCTGCCTGCGAAACGCGCTTATTATACCATTTGCACAAGGTATACTTTTTGCAAAAGGCGTTCTGCCACGGAAGCCACCTTTATTTTAATATATTATCGTCAACTTTTCAAGAAAATTAATCCTATTTTTTATGTAATTTTTACTGCAAAAATATTTTTGCAAAAAGTATACCTTTTGCGACGGAGCCGCCATCCGCTGTTTCCTTATTTTTTCTCACATAAATCTGTTTTCTGAAAGCAATTTAGATGCCATTATCCTGCCCTTTACACATACCTTTCTTCATACCCAGTTTATTTCAACCTATTCTCTTTTAATTGAACATATGGATGACACCAAAATATGAACAATTCCACCAAGAAAAAAATAAACTCACTTTATCAGGGAATTATTATACCCTGTTAAAGTGAGTTTTTTGTTCTCATTATTTCTTAAAGTTGCTTTCCTGCAGCCAGCTCCCCCACTGCCGCCACCGGATGGCGTATAACGGTCTTCAAATTCTCCGCCCTGCATTTACGCACATCGCTAAGGTAGATCTCATGGTGATAACGGGCGCCTTCCATATCCGGCGCATACCCCATCTTTCTGGCAAATCCTTCCATTGCTTCTATGGTGGCAGGTTCATCGTCATAGGAGCCTATGTGCATACACTGCACACACAGCCCTTCCTCATAAGTGAAAAACTCCGCCTTTGAAAAATCAGCTTTCTTTTTTGCCGCCGCCTCTGTTACCGCCCAATGGAATTCCTCCTTTGTCACAAACTCCGGCAGCCGGATCATGGAGATCCACTGAAAGTCTTCCTTTCTTGTGTAATCGACCCCTTTTACACCCTCCTGCCACCACAATCCTTCCAGGGGCGGAACCACATAATCAAAATATCCCTCCATCCGATGATCCCCAAGTTTACTCATTTTAATGGTAAAGGCAATCCCGTAAAGGAGCCCGATAGACAGCTTGTACTCCCCGCCTTCCTCATTAGGGTCCCCCCTGCCCCGCACCGCAACGAAATTCATAGACGGCACAGTTACCAGCCCCGGTTTCTTCTTTGGCATATAAAATTCTTTGTATTCCTTTTTGTAATCAAACGCCACCCTTTATGCTTCCCTCCACTTTCTGCACTGGACGATCCTTTTTCCATTATCCCCCTGCTTTTCATCATAAGCAAACTGATTCAGCAGGCCACAGGGAAAGCTTTCACACTCCCCGCAATGGGCCAGCCCCTTTTCCTCACAGCAGGATTTCACCGGGCAGCTCTCGCCCCAGAAGGGTTTTTCAATATGTACACAGCCCCCACAGTTCATCTGCCCGCGATATTCACACTCCCCGCACAAAATGCCACACCTTGATTCCACCATCCCTGTCTTTTCCTCCTTCAGTCCCACATAAATATGAATCTCACTGTTCTCCATACTGCCATCCTGGTATTCCTCAAAATCACAGCCAAAACCCTGGGCAGCCCCACAGGCTCCCGATCACACTCCCCATATCAGGCGCAGCATTATTTGTCCGTGCCGCGATACCCGCCACTGTTTTTTCCTCCAATGTTACGATTTCATATTCCATCTTTCGTCCATCCTTTCTGTTGATGGCACTATTGTATCAAAGCAACCACGACATCTGTCTGTCATGGTTCCAGATATTTTTTCCGGATCCCCTCAGCAAAGGCAAGCACGTCTTTCCGGAATGCCGCAGGCTCCAAAAGCTCCGCTCCCTCCCCAAAAGAAGCAATCCATCCTACAATGCTGTTTTTATCCGTAAACCCAAAGGAAAAGAGCAGCGTCCCGTCAGGCTGGACGGTAAAGCTCTCGGGGCCATATTCCTCCACCAGCCGCCACTGATATTGGGGCTGGATGACCGCCTTTACCTGATACCCGCCGGGAAACACCCGCTCCGGGGAAAGATCCGGCAGGGGGACCGCCCGTTTCTCAAAAGCTTCTCCCATCTCCAGCCCCGTCATCCGCATGAGCTTGAAAAGCCGGAAGTCTTCCCTTATTTCACACCACCCCCACAGATACCAGCTTGCCCACTGGAAAATCAGGGCATAAGGCTCCACAGTCCTTTGGGACGTCCCCTTGGGCGCAAAATAGGTGAAGGATACCTTGCGCCCTGCCAGGACCGCCCCGTGGAGCAGTTCCATTTTCGGGGAAAGGGAGGCTTTGTACCAGGAGGAAAGATTAATGAAAATATGCCCGTCCCCGGCAAGCAGGTTAGAGGCCCCGGCGGAAAGCTTTTCCATGAGCTGGGCGTAGCGTTTTGTGCCGCTGACGCTGTCCAGGCTGCGGAGCCCTGCCAGGATTGCCTGCATATCTGACCTGCTTAGCAGCGCCCGGTCAATTTTGTACCCCTCCATAATGGAAACCCCGCCGTTCGCCCCCGGTTCCGTCACCAGCGGGATCCCCGCCCTGCACAGCGCCTCAATATCCCGGTTGATGGTGCGGCGGGAAACCTCAAACTTCTCTGCCAGCCAGGGAGCTGTCACCTTTTCCTGCTGCAACAGGATAGATAAAATTCCCAGCATCCGATCAAGCTTCATCCACTATCTCCTCTCCGGTTTTATTCGTGATAAATAACCATTCACCCTTCACGTTAAAACCAGTATACCACGAAAAAGGGGACAAATGTATGTCATGTTTCCCCTTTCCTTCTGCCACCAGGAAAACCGCCCCCCACCAAAAAGAACAGGCAGCCGCCCCACCATAGGACAACCGCCTGCAGCCCAAACAAAATCTATGGATGGCCGCTAAGGTATTTCATAATTCCCATATGGATATTCCATGCAAGCTGTTCCTGGTAAACCTGGCTGGAAAGCTTTGCCGCTTCTTCCCGGTTTGAGAGGAAGCCGCATTCCACGATCACAATAGGCTTCGACGTCTTTTTCAAAAGAAAATAGCTGTCATTCCCCTTTGCCTCCCTTTTATTATCCGGGTCAAGGCTCCGGAGCTGTTCCTGCAGGGTCTCTGCCAGCAGCTTACTTTTTTCACTGGTGGTGTAATAAAATACCTGCGCCCCATTTACATACTCCTCATGGTAGCTGTTCTGATGGATGCTCACCACCAGGAGCGGGTCGGCGGCCTCTATGATCTCCAGGCGCTTTTTCATATCCTGTACCTTTTTATTAGAAGCGCTTTCCTCGTACAGACCGGCATCCCCCTCCCTGGTCATCACCACACGGATCCCTTCCGCCTGCAGGAACTGTTTCAGCTTCTGGGCAACCAGCAGATTGATATCCTTTTCAAGCTGGTCATTGACGCCCACCTTCCCTGGATCCGCTCCCCCATGCCCTGCATCTATTACAATGCAGATTTCCTTCCGGTTCTCCACCTGCACACCGCTCACATAAACAGCTCCCTCCCTTGCCACCACAAACATGGAAAATAAAAGTATCCCCACCATCACCAGCTTTAAAATCCTGTTTTGCTTTTCTGTCACGCCATGCCTCGACTATCATTTTCCTCCTTTCAATGTATGAAAAATAAGCTGTGGGTATACCCCACAGCTTATCTCAATCAATGGCAAATCCTGCCTATCTGCTTAAATATGCGCCTATCTCGTCCCAGATTTCCGGTTTCTCAAAGCCAAGGCGCCAGCTTGCCACTCCCGCAATCTGATAATTATCCATTACATTCAGCTTCACACGGATAGATTCCACATCCTCCAGCCAGACCTGGAACAGGCTGCCGCCCTCTGTATATTCCCCATAATTCTGGCAGGCTGCCTCGTCCCACTCTACAGAAATGCTGTGGGCGTTTACATACTCCTGCGCCGCCTCCATCCCTACTGCCTGGCTGCTGATCTGGCCATTGCTTGTCTCCCATATTCTGGTGTAAAAGGGAATCGCGTTAATGACCTTTTCCGGGGGAACCTGTTCCACTGTTTTCGCAATTCCATCCTCCACGAAATCAATGGACGCAACGCTTCCGGCCTCCGGGCTCCCTGCATAATGCTCATCGTATCCCATAACAATCACATAATCTGCCACTATGCCCTGTTCCGCCCTGTCATAGTGTGCCGTATACTCTGTAGGCACATAATTATCCACCGAAAGGACAATGCCGTTGGCCCTGCAGGGAATGGACAGTTCCCGGATAAACTCTATATAGTGCTCCCCGCAGTCCGCGCTTATCTGTTCAAAGTCCACATTGATCCCGTCAAGCCCATAGGTAAGCGCTTCGCCCACCAGCCCCTCTATGAGCTTTGCCCTTTTGGTTGTGGAGGAAAGCAGCGCATACATGTCAATGCTGTCCTTATACTCAATGTTTTCCACAAGGCCCCATACCTCCAGCCCCTTCCCGTGGGCCTTATCCACATAATCCCGGCTGGCAAAGCTGGTAAAATTGCCTTCGCTGTCACTGACCTTAAACCAGGTAGGTGAGATTACATTCAGCCCTTTGGCATTTTCCGTCATTGCCTCAAAGGTATCATTCCCCCCTATCCCGGACACCACATGCCACCCCAGATTGATCTTATAATCCCTGGCCTGGCTGGTATATACCGGTTCTTCATAGTCCGTAACGGGTATGGGAAGCTCCTGCCTTGCCTCCCCAAGCTTTTTGTTCTCCACATAGCCGATAATGGCATCCCCTGTCTTTACCTTGCTCCAGGTTTCCATCTCTTCTAAAAGGATTACCTTCTCCCCTGCGGGAAGGTCTTTAAGGATTTCGCTTTTTACCCCGCCCAGGACCCTTACGGCGGTATCCTTCTTTACCTCTGCCACCTTCCGCTCCGGCCACTGGTTGTAAATCTGCAGCCGGAAAGGCTCCCCAAAGCCCTCATAGGAAAAATTGGCGTACTGCTTTACATAATCTATTGCAATATACAGTGTTTCCCCTTCATACCGGGCAGGAACATATTCATAGGCCATCTCCCCCTCTTTCCCGGTTACCACATTGCTGCCAATCACGGTACGGGCTATATGGTCTGGCAGCGTATAGAGCAAAAGCCCCTCCCCCTGGTCTTCATAAAAACGGCTGTTAAAATACTTATGGACCGTATCCAAATCTAAATAATACACGCCGTCAAAAATCCTGGCACGTTCCCCTATCAGCTCATCCTGCAGCACAATGGCCACATCCTGCTCCCCTGCCATATGGAAATAGGCAGACAAGTCAGCGCGTTCTTTCGTATAAGAATACTTCTCCAAAAACATCGCGCCTAAGCTCACGCCCGCAATCACTATAATAAGGACGACTGCCACCAGCACGGGTATTATCTTTTTTTTCATCCTGCATCCTCCAATCGCCCTATATTATAGCAGACTATTCCCATACCGTCATTACCAATTTTGACTTTTTATTACAATTTATCCGCACCTTCCGGGCACCGGAAAAATCCTGTTACATTTTTATCGTTATAAGGGGTTTTTATGCCGCATGTTCCCTCCGGCCCCCGGTGTGCGGAAAAATCTAGGCGCCAGTCACCAAAAGACGATCCTGTCATACCTGATTTCTTTCACTTTGCCCTTTTCATCCGTTACATAGTCTGGCATGTAAACTGTATCTTCATTCACACAACTGTTTACAATATAGTCCGTAGTGGACGGGGCGCCGTTTAAGTACAGTTTAATCCCTTCGCTTTCTAGCTTTTCAAGCCGCAGCTTCAGCAAAGAGGTTTCCATTTCACAATTCGAAGCCATAATTTCTCCCATCTGTCCTGGGATGCATTTCCTGGCAATTTCCAAAAGGCCCACGTGATATGTCGTGCCACAAAGATAAATTAATCCCAAAACTGATTATAGTTTTTATTTTAATGACGATAATAGAAACAGATAAGATGCCGGATACGTATCTAAAAAATTACCGCTGCGAATTTCCAATTGGGGTGAATTATAACAGATGAAAATCCATAGAAATATTCGCGACAAGCACAAAGCCTGTAAGACTTCCCTTCCCTAAATTTAAAAATGGAATAAAATAAAGAATAACCAAATGGCCTGCGGCCTGAAGGGAATAGATGGAACCGCCGCTTGCCTAAAAACCCAATGGCAGGGCTGGCTCCCATGATTTAATTTACTTAGATTCGTGTAAATAAAACGCCTGTTTCATGCCTCCTTCTGATACAGAAATTTATCCGGAAGCACCTTACGAGACTGATTATAGTGTTTATTGCCAATTTTTGCAAGTAGTTTTTTTAATATTTTATTTATTTTTCACAAATACATTAGAAATCAGCAATATACACCCATTTTATAAAATTTTTTTAAACTGTTTTTCTGCCCTATTGACTTAATTTCGCACAAAGTATAATATACTTTTAAGTGATTGTATGTGTCACCAAACGGCAAGATAACAGTATCTTAATAGTAAGGATGTGATAATTATGAAAATCGAAAAAGTTAACGACCACCAGATTCGCTGTACCCTTACCAGAGAAGACTTGGCGGACAGAGAGCTCAAGCTCAGCGAACTTGCTTACGGTACCGAAAAAGCTAAAGATTTATTCCGTGACATGATGCAGCAGGCATCTTTTGAATTTGGATTTGAGGCGGAAGACATTCCTTTAATGATAGAAGCGATCCCTCTGAATTCCGAGTGTATCGTCCTGATTATTACCAAGGTGGAGGATCCCGACGAGTTAGATACCCGCTTTTCCAAATTTGCGCCATCTGTCCACGAGGAAGACAACGCTTTAGACGACGTGCTTGATACCCTGGCAGAGGGCGCGGACGAGGTACTCGACCTGTTCAAAAAAATCCAAAACAGCAGGGCAGGGACAGCTTCCGCAGAAGGCAGCGCCAATGAGGATGCAGGCAGCGGGGATGCCCGCCAGTCCTTCAAGAACGCCCTCCAGAAAAAGCTCCAGGATGCAGTATCCGCAGAGCTTACCAGGATTTATTATTTTGCAAGCCTGCGGGAGGTGATCGGTTCCGCCCATGTGCTCTCTAACTTCTACAGCGGCGTCAATTCCCTGTATAAGCAAAAGGACGGCTCCTACCTCCTGGCACTTTCCAAAAGCGCCCATACGCCTGTTGAATTTAATAAAATATGCAACGTTCTCTCAGAATACGGCTCATGCATCAAGTCCGTACCCGCTTCGGAAGCCTATCTGGAAGAGCACTTTGAACCCATTGTAAGGAACACGGCCCTGCAATCCTTATCCTGTATCTGATAAGGGGCAGCTTTTTCCGTGTGCCCTCCGGTAATACGTGCCGGACGCCCTTTACAGGTCCCATACAAAACGCATACCGCCTTGGGCATCGCCTGGAGGCGGTTTTTTGCGGCCAATTCCCCAAAAGCCCGTCCCCCTGGCCGCACAATTTGCTAACCAGAGGATTTATCGCTTGCACAACTTGCCGTCTATGGGATTCCTGTCAAAAAAAGTTGGTTTTTTGCAGGTTTTAATGCTAAAATGAATTGATTACCGTAAATACGTTTTTACCAAATTATGAAAGGGGTCCGAAATATGAAAAAATTTAAAGGCGGGCTCACAGCAGGCGGGTGCGTCCTTTCGCTGTGCTGCCTGGTTGCGCCGGTTATGGCCCTTGCCGCCGATGGGGGTGGTTCTGCGCCATCCATGTACGCCACCTTCTGGGCGCTGCTCCCTCCTGTGGTGGCTATTGTGCTTGCCCTGGCCACCAAAGAAGTTTTCAGCTCCCTGTTTGTGGGAATTCTGGTGGGCGGTTTATTTTTTTCCGGTTTTTCCCTTGAAGGCGCCGTCCTCCACATCTTCAATGACGGATTTGTGTCGGTGCTTTCCGACAGCTATAATGTAGGTATCCTGATATTCCTTGTGATCCTGGGTGCCATGGTAAGCCTGATGAACCGTGCAGGGGGATCCGCCGCCTTCGGGAAATTCGCCAGGGAAAAAATCAAGACCAGGGCAGGCGCACAGCTTGCCACTGTGGCTTTGGGTGTGCTGATCTTCATTGATGATTATTTTAACTGCCTAACTGTGGGCAGCGTTATGAGGCCGGTAACAGACCAGCATAAGGTTTCCCGGGCAAAGCTGGCATACCTGATCGATGCCACCGCCGCCCCGGTATGCATTATCGCCCCCATTTCCTCCTGGGCTGCCGCCGTGTCCGGCTTTGTGGAGGGGGAGGACGGTTTTTCCATCTTTATCAGGGCAATCCCTTACAACTATTATGCCCTGCTGACACTGGTAATGATGGCCGCCATCATTCTGCTGAACATTGATTTCGGTTCCATGGCCGCCCATGAAGCCAACGCTTTAAGGGGTGACCTGTTTACCTCCGGCGGCAACGTTTCCGGCCAGGAGGAGGAAGCCCCCTTAAACACCAGGGGACGGGTGGCCGACCTGATCATCCCTATTGTAGTCTTGATCTTTTTCTGTGTCATTGGGATGGTCTACACCGGGGGCTTTTTTGACGGGGAGAATTTCATCTCCGCTTTCTCTAACTCCGACGCCTCCGTGGGGCTTGCCCTGGGCAGCATTTTGGCTATGATCACCACCATCCTTATTTACCTGGCAAGGAGGGTTCTCTCCTTCAGCCAGTGCATGGACTGCCTGCCCTCCGGTTTTAAAGCCATGGTACCCGCTATTTTGATCCTGACCTTTGCCTGGACCTTAAAGGCAATGACAGACAGCCTGGGGGCCGCAGAATTCGTTGCCACAGCCATGGAACAGAGCGCAGGGAAGCTGGTGAACTTCCTGCCTGCGATCATTTTCCTTGTGGGATGCTTCCTGGCATTCTCCACCGGGACCTCCTGGGGTACCTTCGGCATTCTGATCCCTATTGTTGTGGCAGTTTTTGCCAGCTCCAATCCACAGTTGATGGTCATTTCCATCTCCGCCTGCATGGCAGGGGCTGTGTGCGGGGACCACTGCTCGCCAATTTCAGACACTACCATTATGGCAAGCGCCGGTGCCCAATGCAACCATGTAAACCATGTGGCCACCCAGCTTCCCTACGCACTGGTTGCCGCCGGGGTTTCCTTTATTACTTATGTGGTGGCGGGCTTTGCCCAAAACCCCTGGCTTCCCCTCCCTATCGGTATCCTTCTCCTGCTGGCATGCCTGATGGCAATCAAGCAGATGAGGAAAAATAAATAAAAAGGAGTAACAGAAAAATGGACCTGAAAGAACAAATCACACAGGCAGTAGAAAAAATCACGAAAGACAAAGCCCTCCAGGAGCAGTTTAAAACCGACCCGGTGAAAGCCTTAGAAAGCGTACTTGGCATCGACCTTCCTGAGGAAGCCATCGACCAGGTGATCCAGGGCGTAAAAGCAAAACTTGCAGTGGAGAAGACTTCCGACCTGGTGGATTCCCTAAAGGGATTCCTGAAAAAATAAACCGGCCCGCTACAGGCTGCAGGTATTAGCCCTGTGAAGGAAATCCGGCAGGGGAAAGCCCCTCCCGGTGCCAGGCACCCGCCAGCGCCGGCCGGCATATTCCTTCCAGGTATCCATATGCACAAAATAACGCAGGCCCGCCCCAAAAGGCAGGCCTGCGTTTTATTAAATTCCCTGCGGCGGCGGCCAGGCTTATAACGCCCCAATCTTCGCCATCAAATCATCAATATCCATCCCATGGACCATGGCCGCCTCTTCCAGGCTCTCTGCCTGTGCGGAGGGACAGCCAAGGCAATGCATCCCTGCCTCCATAAGAACCGGGGCAACATCCGGGTTCGCCCTTAAAATTTCACCAATTGTCATATCCTTACTGATCTGCGCCATCCTCAATACCTCCTTATCATCCACGTTTCCGCCGCGGCACTTGGCATTATGAAAACCTGCGGCTTTTTCAGTATAATACTTTGCCCAGTTAATGGCAAGACTAAACCTGTCCCTTCCACAAAAATCCCCTTTTTTGGCAAATTTACCTGCCAGGCGCCGATAACTTCCGGAAGAATTTATCTTTTCTGCACTTTTTACAAAAAAAATATAAAATTTCCGTAAAATCCATACTTTGTTTATAAAAAAGTACACTCTTTGCCTTGACTGGAAATGACTTTGTACCATATAATGAAAGTACGGTAAAAGTATCACTTTTATGGACAAATACACAATCAATATTTTTAGTAGGAGGCTTACGCAAAATGAGATCAGAATGGAAAGATTTTGTAGGCGGCAAGTGGGAAAATGAGGTTAATGTACGTGACTTCATTCAGAGAAACTATCACCTTTACGAGGGTGACGAGTCCTTCTTGGCAGAAGCTACACAAAACACAAAAGACTTATGGCAGATGGTACTTGAATTGCAGAAACAGGAACGTGAAGCAGGCGGCGTTCTTGACATGGATACCAAGGTTGTATCCACAATTACGTCTCATGGCCCTGGGTATTTGGACAAATCCAAAGAGACCATCGTTGGTTTCCAGACAGATAAGCCTTTCAAACGTTCCCTGCAGCCTTACGGCGGTATCAGAATGGCTGAAAAGGCATGTGCAGACAATGGTTATGAAGTAGACCCTGAGATCAGTGAGTTCTTCTCAACACACAGAAAAACCCACAACGCAGGCTGCTTTGACGCTTATAATGCAGAAATGAGGGCATGCCGTTCCGCCCATATCATCACAGGCCTTCCGGACGCTTACGGGCGCGGCCGTATCATCGGCGACTACAGGCGTGTGGCACTGTATGGTATCGACAGGCTGATTGAAGATAAGATGGCACAGAAAGACTCTACAGGGCGTGTTATGACAGACGATGTTATCCGCCTGCGGGAAGAGCTTTCCGAGCAGATGGTTGCTTTAAAGCAGATGAAGCAGATGGCTGCTTCCTACGGCTGTGATATTTCCAGGCCTGCTACTAACGTAAAAGAAGCAATCCAGGCTACTTACTTTGGATATTTATGTTCAGTGAAGGAGCAGAACGGCGCGGCTATGTCCCTTGGACGTACCTCTACTTTCCTTGACTGCTACGCAGAAAGAGACCTTGCCAACGGTACCTTTACCGAGCAGGAAATCCAGGAATTTGTTGACCACTTCATTATGAAGCTGCGTTGCGTGAAATTCGCACGTACCCCTGAATACAACCAGATTTTTGCAGGTGACCCGGTATGGGTAACAGAATCCCTGGGCGGTGTAGGCGTAGACGGGCGTCCTCTGGTAACAAAGATGAGCTTCCGTTATCTCCATACCCTTACCAACTTAGGGCCCAGCCCGGAACCCAACTTAACAGTCCTTTGGTCCACAAGGCTTCCTGAAAACTGGAAGAAATACTGTGCGAAGATGTCCATCCAGACCTCCTCTATCCAGTACGAAAACGACGACCTTATGAGAGTGACCCACGGCGACGACTACGGTATCGCATGCTGCGTTTCTTCCATGGTTATCGGTAAGGAAATGCAGTTCTTCGGCGCAAGGGCTAACCTTGCAAAATGCCTCCTTTACGCATTAAACGGCGGTGTTGACGAAGTTACCAAGAAACAGGTTGGCCCTAAATACCGTCCTGTTACAGGGGATGTCCTTGATTATGATGATGTATACAGCAAATTCATTGATATGATGGAATGGCAGGCAGATGTTTATGTAAACACCCTGAACATCATCCATTATATGCATGACAAATACTGCTATGAAAGAGCTGAGATGGCTCTCCATGACAGGGATGTTAAGCGTTACTTTGCAACCGGTGTTGCCGGCCTTTCCATCGTTGCTGACTCCTTATCCGCTATCAAGCATGCAAAGGTAGAGGTTATCAGGGACGAAGACGGCATCATCGTAGACTTCAAGACAACAGGGGACTTCCCTAAATATGGTAACGACGACGACCGTGTTGACACCATTGCCCAGGACGTTGTACACAAATTTATGACAGCAATCAGAAGACACCATACTTACAGGAACGGTGTTCCTACAACCTCCATCCTTACCATTACATCCAATGTTACCTATGGTAAGGCAACAGGCAACACACCTGACGGACGTAAGAAAGGACAGCCTTTCGCACCTGGCGCTAACCCTATGCACGGACGTGACACCCACGGTGCAGTAGCTTCCTTATCTTCTGTATCCAAGCTTCCTTTCAATGATGCACAGGATGGTATCTCCAATACCTTCACCATCATTCCCGGAGCCCTTGGAAAAGAAGACCAGGTATTTGCAGGCGACATTGAAGTTGACCTGAACAAATAAGAATAAAAAAACATTCCACTTTCAGGAGGTACAAAGCAATGGATGACAAAAAAATGATTGATGACCTTGTTCATATGCTGGATTCCGGTATGGCAATGGGTGTAGGGCACGTAAATGTGGACTACGACGAAACCAAAGAGGACTCTAAAAATGTCCAGACCATGGGATGTACGGATTGCTCCAGGACTCCCCTGGCATGCAGCGTACCTACCCTGGAAGATGGGCTGGATGATTTCCATTAATAGAAGGAGGTAAAATTACCATGTCAAACACAGCACAGGTAGATAACTTAGTATCATTATTAGATGGCTATGCAACCAAAGGCGGACATCATCTCAATGTAAACGTGTTAAACAGAGATATGTTATTAGACGCACAGAAGCATCCTGAGAATTACCCTCAGCTTACAATCCGTGTTTCCGGATATGCTGTTAACTTCATTAAATTAACACCCGAACAGCAGGCTGACGTTATTTCCCGTACATTCCATGAGTCTGTATAAGCACCAGCGCATTCCATGGATCAACATCTAAATCGCTAATAAAGCATTGCAAGTTGCTTATTAGGCACAATATTAAAACCTCCGGCATTATTTACAGCCGGAGGTTTTAACGTGAAGCCTTACTTCTCACCCCTCTTGGTTCCCGTCCCCTTTACCGTCTCTCTGAAATTCCAGCAAATCTCCCGGCTGGCAGTCCAGCACGTCACAGATCGCATTTAATGTGGAAAACCGGATAGCGCTGACCTTGCCTGTCTTAATATTGGAAAGATTCACATTGGCAATCCCCACCCTTTCCGCCAGCTCATTTAAGGAAATTTTCCTGTCCGCCATCATACGGTCTAATCTTAATATAATCGCCAAGACACCCACCCTCTTTCTACAGCGTTTCATCCGACTGCTTTTGCAGCTCGCATCCGTACTCAAAAATATTCACTACGCTCCACAGGGAGAACCCAACTGTAATTCCTATTAACAGGTTACTTTCCAGCGAAAATAAGGTAATCATTATAAAAGCTACTTTCACGCTTTTTACTATCCCCGGCTGAAATGGGGAATAGCTTACCTGGATTTCCTGGAACACCTTGCCTATAAAATGCATGACCACCGCAAAGAGGCCCAGCATAATCCCAATGGTAAACAGATAAGTCCCTAAAACCTCGGAAAAGTACCCGTCCCTTGTTAAATGGGCTACCAAATGCATTTCAAAGCCTGCACTGTCCTCTAACCTGGGCATAATCTCCTCCCGGGTGAAGTCCCCCCTTGACACTGCCTTCTCCACCTCCCTGTTAATGGGATCCTGAAAGGCAATCATCATAGCTCCCGTGGACAGCGCAAGGACTGCCGCCACAATCAATATCACCTTAACCGCCCTGGCTGCTTTCAGGGCAATCCTGCTGCTCTTTTGAATTTTCTGCACCTTTAAATTTCCCTCACTCATTTTTCCCTCTCTTCCCCGGAGCCTGACCATAGGCTATCTGCCCTGCCTCCAGAACAGCGGCTCCTTGGGGCTGTCTGGGGCTGCAAAGGCTTATTCTGTGCAATGACTCCAGCCCGGCATATACCTCTCTTTCCTGTTACACTTTCATGATAATATAACGATATACGTTTGTCAATAATAATTTAATGTTTATCATTAAATATTATATATTTATCATAAATTCTTCTACGAATTTGCCAATCAGGGCAATTATCCCGGGCATTACCGCCCTGCCATTAACGGATTCCCCTGGCACTCCCTGCTGCTTTCCCGGAATTTCTCCCCAACAGATTGGAATTTTTCCCCCAATCTGCTATACTGTAGTAAACACCCATATGATATGGAAAGTAAGAAGGGAGAATCTATTATGCAAGGTAGAATTCATTCACTGGAGAGTTTCGGCACTGTAGACGGGCCCGGAACGCGGTTTGTGGTCTTTGTCCAGGGCTGCCCCATGCGCTGCGCTTACTGCCACAATCCTGATACCTGGGCAATGACCGGCGGTACCATGATGGAGCCAGAGGAAATATTTGAGCAATATAAAAGAAATAAAGATTTTTACAAAAACGGCGGGATCACTGTCACCGGGGGAGAACCCCTGATGCAGGTGGATTTCCTTATTAGCCTGTTCACCATTGCAAAGGAAAACAATGTGCATACCTGTATTGATTCCTCCGGCATCGCTTTTAAACCCGACAATGGGCCTTTCATCGAAAAGCTGGATAAGCTGATGGCGCTCACTGACCTGGTAATGCTGGATATCAAGCACATAGACCCTGAAAAGCACAAAGAGCTTACCGGCCAGCCTAATGATGGGATCCTGGCATTTGCCTCCTACCTGAACAAAAGGCATGTGGATATGTGGATACGCCACGTGATTGTTCCCGGCATCACAGACCAGGAAGATGATTTATTTAAGCTCGGTTATTTTATCGGCCAGTTCAGCAACCTAAAGGCCCTGGACGTGCTTCCTTACCACACCATGGGCGAATCCAAATACGAAAAGCTGGCTATCCCCTACAAGCTTGCAGGCGTCCCTGCTATGGATAAGAATAAAGTGGTGGAGAAAAAGGCTGTGATCTTAAACGGGATCCGGCAGCGCCGGGAAGAACAGGCAAAACATTAAATTTCACAGTAATTTAAGGATATTTTACTTGTATTCCCGGAGATTTTATATTAGAATGTACTAAGAGATTGATAATAAAATATCAAAATACTTAAACATATTTTAAGGAGGAATTTATCATGGCATATGTAATCAGTGACGCTTGTATTTCTTGTGGCGCTTGTGCAGGGCAGTGTCCCGTAGGCGCTATCAGCGAGGGAGACGGAAAGTTTGAAATCAATCCCGATACCTGCATTAGCTGCGGCTCCTGTGCTGGCGGATGCCCTGTAGGCGCGATTTCAGAAGAATAAACGCACAACCTTAAAAAGCGTTCAGTCATAGGACTGAACGCTTTTTTCCTAAGAAAAGCCTTGGGAAAAATCCTTTGCTTTTAGCCTTTTCCTTCCCGTTTTCTTCCTGTTCTTCCGCTTCCCCAGCCATCTCCTCCTGGTTTTCTTCTTCCTTTGGCCCATCCTCTTTTGCTGTTTCTTTCCCTGCCAGGTTTTCTTTTACCATTTCTTCATCTGCTGCTTCGTTTATTTCTTCATTTACCTGTTCAATAGTTTCTTCCATCTCCGGTTCTTCTATCCCAATCCCAGTTTCTTCTATTCTTGCTTCCTCTTCCTCCGTTTCCTTTTCCGCTTCCTTTCTCATCCTGTTTTCCTTCTTTTGCAACGCTTCCTTTTGGGCATTCTCCCGCCGGGCGGCAGCATCCTTGCGTACCCGCTTCCCTCTCTTCCCCCGCCTTGCATAGGACCGGATAAGCTCATCAATCTGCTGGTAATGTTCTTCCTGCCTGGCAGCCCGCTCTTCCTCCCTGGCCTCCTCCCTCTCCTCCCGGAGACGGAACTGGTAATCCAGCTCCTTTAAAAGGGTTTCCTTGATATCCTGGCAGATTTCCTCTGTATTGCACTGCACTGCTTCCGCGATCATATCCTTCAGGAGCTGCTGGAGGCGGTAGCTCTTCTGTTCCCTGGTTTCCTCCTGCAATGCCATTGTCTTTTCTTCCACTGGCAGAAATTCCCCCTTTTTTACCATCACCACATGGCGTTTCCCCATATCCAGCTCTGACTGGGACAGCCCGGCCATTTCCGCCCCCTGCTGTCCCTCCGGCTTGTCAAAGAGCAGCACCGGTGTCTGCAGGTCACCGTTTTTTAACATATGGCGTATTGCCTTAAGCTGCAGTCCCTGCTCCTTTAATTCCTTGATCCGTATAAATCTCCTGATATCCTCTTCCGTATAATACCGGTGCCCCATTTCATTTCTTTTGGCCGGGACCTCCAGCTCTTCCTCCCAGTACCGAAGCACATGTGCCTCCACTTCCACCTGCTTCGCTGCATCTGAAATCATGTAAATCTTTTCCGCCTGCTTCATAATCCGTCTCCTTTCTTGTCTCTCCGAATATCACTTTTATTGTAAAAAAAGGACATGCCTGCCTGGCTTGTCCTCCTTTGTAGTGTAAGTTGATATGTAGTTTCAAAGTAAGGCACCTTCTGCCCTGTCCCCTTATTTCTGTAAGTTTGCAAATTTTGTATAATCTGGCAGCCATACCAGCTCTATTGTGCCAATAGGGCCGTTTCTCTGCTTGGCGATAATGATTTCCGCAATTCCTTTTCTCTCTGTATCTTTATTATAGTAATCATCCCTGTAGATAAACATCACCACGTCCGCATCCTGCTCAATGGCTCCCGACTCGCGCAGGTCCGAAAGCATGGGCCTGTGATCCGGGCGCTGCTCCACTGCACGGCTTAACTGGGAAAGGGAAACCACCGGGACGTTCAGTTCCCTGGCAAGGGCTTTCAGCGAACGGGAAATATCCGATATTTCCTGCTGGCGCGAGTCTGAGCCCCGGCCGCTTCCGGACATTAACTGCAGGTAATCAATAATAATAATCTTCAGGTCATGTTCTAGTTTATACTTCCTGCACTTAGAGCGCAGCTCCGAAATACTGATCCCCGGGGTGTCGTCAATAATCAGGTTTGACTTCCCGATAACGCCCGCGCTCTCAATCAGCTTTTCCCACTCCGCATCGGAAAGGTTTCCTGTGCGCAGGTGCTGGGAATCCACCCTGGATTCCAGGGAAAACAGACGGTTTACAAGCTGCTCCTTGCTCATCTCCAGGCTGAAAATAGCAACTGTCTGGTTCAGCTTAAAGGCCATATGCTGGGCAATATTAAGGACAAAGGCAGTCTTTCCCATAGAAGGCCTTGCAGCCACCAGGATCAGGTCAGAGGGCTGCAGCCCTGCCGTCCGGTAATCCAGGTCAATGAAGCCTGTGGCAATCCCCGTTACAGTACCGCTGTTCCTGGAGGCTTTTTCGATCTTGTCCATAGCGTTCATCACCACCTGCCTGATTGGGACGAACTCCCCGGTATTCCTTTTCTGGACCAGCTCAAAAACCCTTTTCTCCGTGTCCTCCAGGATTACCTCCAGGCTCTCCTTGCCGGCATAGCAGGTATTGGCAATCTCCTCGTTCAGCCGTATCAGCTTCCTCAAGGTAGACTTTTCCGCCACTATATTGGCGTAATACTTGATATTCGCCGAGGTGGGGACAGCAGTGACCAGGTCCCGGATAAATTCCAGGCTGCTGACCTCCGGCGGCACATCCTTCTCTTTCAGCTTGTCCTGCAGCGTCACCAGATCCACCGGCTTGCCCGCATCGCTAAGCTCTACCATGGTGTCAAAAACCACCCCATACTGCTTACTGTAAAAGTCATCGCCGCATATAAGCTCGGAGGCTACCGTAATGGCCTCCCGGTCCATGACCATGGAACCGATTACAGACTGCTCTGCCTCAATACTGTGGGGCAAAATCCGCTTTATGAGCGCTTCATCCGTTGCTTGCATTTACCTTTTAACCTTTCTCCGTCACCTTTACTTTCAGCTTTCCGGTTACCTTGGGATGGAGCTTTACCCCAATCTCAAACACCCCAAAGCTTCTGATGGGTTCCGGGAGGATCAGTTTCTTCTTATCTATTTCCTTGCCGCATTGGTCCTTGTAGCCCTGGGCAATCTCCTTGCTGGACACAGAGCCGAAGGTTTTCCCCCCTTCCCCTGCCTTAATGGACAGGACCACTTCATCCTGCTCCATCTCCCTGGCAAATGCCTGGGCCGCCTCAAGCAGCTCCTTGGCCTTCTTCTCGTCATTGGCTTTCCGGAGCTTTAAGTCATTCATGTTCTTTCCACTGGCTTCAATGCCGAGTTTTTTGGGCAGCACAAAGTTCCTTGCATACCCGTCGCTTACTTCCACCACATCACCCTTTTTCCCAAGGGCCTTAACATCTTCCAATAATATTACTTTCATTTGCTTATCCTCCGTTCTTACTATGGCTGCTTCCAATGTTTTCCCAAACCGGCGGCGCATCCGCCCCTCCTTTTGCTTTGGGGAATCACTCTACCTGCAGGTCTCCTTCTGCAATCATTTTATCCAGGGTTCCCTTTAAGGCACCAATCCCCTCAAAGATGGAAACGCCGTTTAGCTGGCACCCGGCAGCGCTTAAATGGCCGCCCCCTCCCATCTTTTCCATAATTACCTGCACATTCACTTCGTCAATGGAACGGGCGCTTATAAACACCTGCCCCTGGTACTCTGTGAGTACGAAACTTGCTTTCACACCCTTTATGTTCAGCAGCTCATTTGCCGCCTGGGCCCCTACGATATTAGGGCTTTGGATATCCTCGCTGGAACAGGTGGAAATGGCAAAGGATTTTTTATAAATTTCCGCCTGGCTGACTGCGTCCGCTTTGGCCTTGTACTCATTGGCATTTTCACGGAAAAGCTTCCGGACCCTGGTAACATCCGCCCCGTTCCTGCGCAGGAACGCTGCCGCCTCAAAGGTCCTGACGCCGGTTTTCGTCACAAAATTGTTGGTATCTATGATAATGCCGGAATACATACAGTCCGCTTCCTCCGAGGTGATGCGGATACTCTGCCCGATGTACTGCAAAATTTCCGAAACCATCTCACAGGCGGAAGACGCATAAGCTTCCACATAAGAAAGCGTAGCGTTCTCAATGATTTCCGTCCCCTGCCTGTGATGGTCCAGCACGACAATGGATTTACACAGCCGGAGCAGCTCCGGGCATTCCGTGATACTGGGCTTATTCACATCCACCACCACCAGCACTGTGTTGCTGCCGGCAAATTCTATGGCCTGCTGGCTGTTGACGATCATATCCTCCTGGTATTCCTCATGGCTCTTAAACAAATCCACCACCGGCTTCATGGAAGCACTCACATCATTTAGCACAATATGGGCTTTCCGTTCCAGGGTAGTGGCTATGCGGTAAATCCCCACCGCCGCGCCAAAACTGTCCACATCCGCAAAACGGTGCCCCATGATCAGCACTTTTTCCTTGGCGGAAATGATTTCCCGCAGGGCCTGGGCTTTCACCCTGGCTTTTACCCTGGTGTTCTTCTCCACCTGCTGGCTCTTTCCTCCATAATAGGTTACGCTGTCCGGTGTCTTCACCACCGCCTGGTCGCCGCCCCGCCCTAAAGCAAGGTCAATGGCGTTCCTGGCAAACTCATAATTCTGGGCATAGGTAAGGCCGCTTAAGCCTAAGCCGATACTGATGGTCACCGCCATCTCATTGCCGATGTTCACCGTCTTCACATCGTCCAGGATGTCAAACTTACTTTCCCTTAACACTTGCGTGGCCTTCTTCCGGAGAACGACCATATACTTGTCCTTTTCCAGCTTTTTGCAGATGCCGTCCAGTGCCGCGATATATTTGTTCACCTTCCGGTCAATAAGCGCAATTAAAAGGGAACGGCGCACCTCTTCCACACTCTCTAAAGCCTCGTCATAATTATCCAGGTAAATCAGCCCCACTGCAAGGCTCTGGTCGTCCACCTCCTGCAGGGCGATCCGCAGGGCTGTCTCGTCAAACAGATAAAAGGCAATCAGGTAGCCATGGTAATCCCCTGCATCCACAATATCACTGCTGCTCATCATATCCCGCATGGAAATCTTCCGCATTTTAGCAGTATAATTGCTGTCCTCAAAATCAATGGCCGCCTCGGTAAATTCCAGTTCCCCCGGCATCTTTTCCTTTGTAATAGAAGGAAAAAGGGAGGTTATGGACTTTCTGTACCCCTTATCCTTATGTACCACCCTCTCAAAAGCCTGATTAGTCCATATAATATGCCCTTCGTCATCCAGCATGGCATAGGGAATTTCAAATTCCCGCAAAAGGGCTTTCTGCACCTGCCCGTACTGGGTGGCAAAGCTCACCAGTTCATTCATGATCACAGGCTTATTGTAAATCTGTAAAAAGACCACCACCCCGAAGTACAAAAGGGCAAAGCAGCTCACCACCAGCCCCGCCGGGATACTGAGCAGATACACCACCACATTGACCACTGCCAGCAGGAAACCCAAGTATAAGGAAGTCTGCATATATTTTTTCAGCCTTCCTTTTAATTTCATATTGTTTTTTAATGGAGCCATATCCCCACACCCCTGTCATCCTATATAAATACACTTACTAAGTATAACATTTTTCGAGAAAAGTTTCCACCTTATTATTCACAAGGTTTTAGACATAATCCCGCCTTTTTTTACATATGCCGGGAAGAAGGGCAGCTTTTCCCCATTTTTCCCGGCCAGGCACCGCCCTTTTGGCCATAGCTTTTCCTGGTGCCTAAGGCTTCCAGCCCCTTACATATTGCCATAAATCTCCTGGAGGAATTCCTCCCACTCCTTTTGTGTCATTTTCGTAATGTCCAGCCGTTCCCCTTCCGGCAACTCAAAATCCCCGCACTGGTTTGTGACCTTAATATCCCCTGCCAGGAGCTCCTCACCGCCCAGGGAAAAGCTGTCAATGCTTACCACAAGCTTTTTGCCGGGAATGCTTTTCTTCAACTTTCCCTCCAGCAAAAAGGTACTGATGCCGCCATACCCATCATATCCTTGGAACCGGAAGTCCCCCTTCTCCTTATCATATTCCAGGGTAACGGTTATATCCTCCCAGGAATCCTCCACCTCATATTCCGCCTGATAGGCACTGCCGGAAAGGCTTCCCCTTCTGGCAAGCTTTATCTCTCCTTCATGGCCTGAAATGGCCAGCTCCATATTTTCAAGGGGAAAACTCCCCCCATAAAAGTTCCATTCAAAACTGGTGCCTTCCTCCGGCTGCGCATAAATCCGGGCAAGACGTTTTTTGTATGTATAAAAATAAATGTCAATGGGGCTGTGCTCCCCTAGCTCACTGGCCGTTTCTTCCAGCAGCCCCACCATGTCATAATACCCCAAAAGCTCCCGGGCGCTTCCAAAACCCGCTGCTGCCGCAACAAGTTCATTGCAGTAATCCCGGAACGCCTCATTCTTCTCATAGACCCTCTTAATATCCAGGATATACGCCGCCATATGCTCCCCTGTAAGGGCCGCCCGGTAACCCTTGCAGCTCCTTACCGCCCCATCTACTGTAAGCTCCCTGCTTTCACAGCCTTCCACTTCCAGGGAGTAGAAAATATCCTTAACGTCCTTGGCAATCTCCAGCATCCCCTGTTTCAGCTCTTCATCCTTAAAATCCACCTTCCTGCTTCCCTCATTGAGGGATTCCAGATATCCGGCAGTCTCCTGGTCCAGCAGGCCCTGCCTGGCCAGGTTTTCCACATCCGCCTCAAAAGTCTCCCTGTCTACCCGGAACACATATTCGCTGATATAGGGAATGCCAAGGAGCAGCTCTCCCTTATCCACATACAGCTGGGCATAAAATAGCGAACTGCCAAAGTAGCCAAGGTCTATCTTGGCACCATAGGCTTGCGTGTTGCCATTTACCAGCATTTCCAGCTGCAAAAGCCCCCCCATCCGGAAGTCCGCTTCCGCCGAGTATTCCCCATCCTTAAACATCCCCTGGTACTCTTCTAACTGCCACGCCTTCCCCATAGCCTCCAGGCTCTGCGTAAAGGTGTTTTCTATTGCCCCAGCCAGCGCCTTTTTCTTATTGCCGATAGAACCCGTAGCATACGCCACTCCCAGCAGAAGCAATACAAGCCCTGCCAGTACAGCCGCAGGAATGATGGCTTTCATTGCCCGCCCTGTCTTTTCCGGCTCCATACTCCCTTTGTCCATTCCCTCCATACCCTTCTCCTTTTTTGAAAAAAAACCAACCATCCCATAAGAGATGATTGGTTTACGAAATCTTCACCTGAAACTATTAATCACAGGTATAAGGCATCAATGCAACATGGCGTGCTCTCTTGATTGCCACTGTAAGCGCCCTCTGGTGCTTCGCACAGTTTCCTGTAATTCTTCTGGGGAGGATCTTTCCTCGCTCAGACACATATCTTTTTAATTTATTAACATCTTTATAATCAATTACATTATCCTTATCCTTGCCGCAAAATACACAGACTTTTTTTCTTCTGCGCATTCCGCCTTTTTTTCTCATGGGAGAATCAGACTTCTCTGCTTTATTGTATGCCATAATGATTGCCTCCTATCTTATTTGCACTGCTGATTTAGTTAAACGGCAGCTCTTCGTCTATTCCGTCGGGAATATTCATAAATCCGTCGCCTGCGCCCTGTGGCTGGGGCATCCTGCTTCCACCTCCGGCAAAGCCGCCGTCCATGCCGCCACCGTTGCTGTTTTTGCTCTCCACGAACTCGTGGTCCTCCACTACAACGTCGGTGGTGTAGACCCTCACGCCATCCTTGTTGGTATAGCTGCCTGTCTGGATGCGCCCTGTAACTAAAATCTTGGTTCCCTTCCTTAAGTATCTTTCAGCGAACTCACCGGCCCTTCCAAAAGCAACACAGCCAATAAAATCTGCGGAATTTTCATCGTTGTTGCGGTTGAACCTGCGGTCTACTGCAAGGGTGTACCTTGCAACCGCAGTGGAATTTTCTCCCTGGGAATACCTTACTTCCGGATCCCTTGTCAAACGCCCCATCAATATTACTTTATTCATACCCGCCTCTTCTTTCCAGCATATACTCTTTCTACGCTTTACGCTTCCTGTTTAACGCATAAAAATCTGATAACGTTGTCCATAATGCGCACACGGTTTTCAATCTCAATGGGCGCAGTGGTTTCTGCGTCGAACTGGATGAAGTAATAGAAAGCTTCTTTCATCTTCTGCACTTCATAGGCCAGCCTCTTCTTGCCCCAGTCGTCAACATTGGTAATGGTGCCGCCAAATCTTTCGATCAGCGCTTTGCATTTGTCAACAACTGCCGCTCTTTCCTCATCATCGATCTTCGCATTGACAACAACGGCTAATTCATACTTCTTCATGCTTAAGTTACCTCCTTTTGGTCTCTGGCCCCCTTACGGGGAGCAAGGAAATTTTTCCGCACCAGGCGGAATAAATTTAACATATCACGGTGTTCTATGATACCATGAATTCCCGGATATTTCAAGTATTTGTCCACATTTTGGGGAAAACTGTTAACAAAACCCCCGGGAGCCCAATGGCCGTGCTGCTACTGCCTTACGCCTTACGGCTGATTTGTTTGATCTTTTTCTCTGTGCGGCTTCTGGGACCCATCACCTGATGGCCGCAGCCTAAGCACTTGAGCCTGAAATCCGCGCCCACACGCAGCACCTCCCACTCAAAGCTCCCGCAGGGATGGGGCTTTTTTAGAACCAGTGTGTCTCCAACCTGAATATCCATAAAATGTGCCGTCCTTTCCTGCCAAATCCTAACAATATAAGCCCTTCGGGAATCCTTTTACAAAGCGCCGAAGATCTCCCCGATGCTGCCCTGTACCACCAGGTCCGCTGCCCCGTCCCTGGCAGTAGGGGTCTTGTTCACCAGTACCAGTTTGCCGCCCCTGTAATAATCGATCAGCCCCGCCGCAGGGTAAACCACCAGGGATGTGCCGCCCACAATCAGTACATCCGCATTTCTTATATAATTAATGGCTTCCCTTAAGGTCCCGCCGTCCAGCCCTTCCTCATAGAGCACCACATCCGGCTTGATGGAGCCGCCGCAGGCATCACATCTGGGAACCCCCTTTGCCTCTTGCATATACTCTGCGCCAAAAAACTTCCCACACCCTTCACAGTAATTCCGCAGTACGCTGCCGTGAAGCTCCAGCACCTTTTCACTGCCCGCCGCCTGGTGCAGCCCGTCAATGTTCTGGGTGATCACCGCTTTCAGCTTCCCCTGTTTCTCCCATTGGGCAAGCTTTAAATGGGCGGCATTCGGCCTGGCTCCCAAACAGAGCATCTTATCCTGGTAAAACCGGAAAAACTCCTCCGGCTTCCTTCTGAAAAACGTATGGCTCAAAATGGTTTCCGGCGGGTAATCATATTTCTGGTTATAAAGCCCGTCCACGCTCCTAAAGTCCGGTATGCCGCTTTCTGTGGAAACCCCCGCTCCCCCGAAAAACACGATATTATCACTGTTATTTACGATTTCCCTTAATTTTTCAAGCTGTTCCATCCTAACCCCTCCAATCCCGTTACTGCCCTGCCTGTTCTTAGCAGCTTGGTTCCCGCTTTCCCTTGGCACAGGCATCCTCCCCTTTATTTTACCTGTAATCTTGCGCTTTGTAAAACCTTTTCGCCTATTCACAAAAAAGCAATTTCCTACATGTTCCCCATCAGGAAATCCTTCATCACGCCGAAAAATTCCCGCATCATATTGTTAGGCTGCAAAAAAGGCTCTCCCTTTGCGGCGATCCCATATACATTTTCATATCCCGCCTTCCGGGCGATCCTGACAGCCCGGAACACATGGAAATCATTACTCACAATGCCTACCCTGTCCTTTTCCTTATCCAAAAATTCCCCGGAAAAGGCCAGGTTCTGGAAGGTGTTTCTTGACTGGCCCTCCTGGAGGATCCGCTCCGGCGCGATCCCCTTCCCCACCAGATATTCATACATCCCCTGGGCTTCCGGAATATGCTCGTCAGCCCCCTGGCCGCCGGATACGATCACCCTGGTGTCCCCGTTCTTTTCCAGATAAAGGTACGCTTCATCCAGCCGGTACTGAAGCACCCTGGAAGGCCCGCTCCTTTTCATCTGTGCCCCCAGCACCACCAGATAGTCCAGCCCCTCCGGGGCTTTCTGTGAAAACCCGCTGATGACCAGCCCTTCCACCAGGACAAAGGCCAGGATCCCCACGCACACCAGCGCCACAAAAATTTTCCTAAACCAGCCTGGGATCCGCTGCTCCCAGATCCCTTTTTTCAATAGAAGGGACAGGCTCATCGCCCCTGCCCCAAGAAACAGCCATATAAAATAAAAATTGGTCCCATGCCCCGTAAAAAAGGCGATACATAGAAAATAGCCCAAACATAAAGCGCCCAGCAATAGTAAAATCAAATACATTTTTCCTGCCTCCTGGCTTTATTTTAACATCCGGAAAAGGGAAATCAAATGAATAGATTTAAAATTTATGAATTATTAAGAAACCCGGAAAATAAATATGGCTATGCCAAAAGCATAGCCACAACAGGGAAATTTTGCCGGATATCCCGCCGGCTGTAAACTTCCCCATGTATCGGTCCCGCCGCCAATATCTATGTTCTGGGCCTTATTGAGTGAGAAGGGAAAACACAATATTGAACAGGAACAGACAAAGCACCACCATCCCTGCCAGAGCCCTTACGCGGCTGCTCTCCAGTTGCTTGCGGAACTCCTCCACGATACAGCAAGAAGGGTCAGAAGGGACATAGTTAACACGATAGGTTTCGCCAAGGCTGTAACTTCCCTTCCGTTTCTCAGCGAAGTCCAGGCTTACCGTATATTCTTTCCCATTCACCTGATAGGAAACCACAGGGTATTCGTTTTTCCAGCGGAAAGAACGGTTACTGCGGCGGACTGTCACCAACTCGCTGACCCTCCCGTTAACGCTTCCTGTCATCTCCTGGGCCCGTTTAAGCAGCCCGCTTCTCTTCTTGAAATTGCGGAAGTTCATAAAAGCCAGCGCCGCAAACAGGAGCCCGAGAAAAGCCGACACGCCCATCACCAGTGTCTGTACACCTGCATCCATAAAACTACCTCCTAAAGTAAAAATTTCAGCATATGATACTCTGCCTTCTGTATTCTACCATACATCCAACCGGATAGGCAAGCCCGCCACACCGGCATCCCAGCTTTACGCCCCGTCTGCGCTCCCAATAAGCACTTTCTTCCCGCAAAACGCAAACCCGTACTTCCGTATCCGCCCTTTAGGGATCCCTTTTGCAATGAGATCTGCCTGGTAGCCCATTTCCTCGATCTGCCTGATTGCCGCCTTTACTGTATGTGACAGTTCCTTTTCGTCCTCGTCCTGTACTTTAAATTCTAAAACCATGGCATCATACTCTGGTTTCCTGGGTTCCAGCACCACATCGTACCTGCCAAACCCACTTTCACGGTTAGACGTAACTACATATTTATCAGCCAGCTCCACCATCAGCCCCAATACAAACCCATGATAGAAACGCTCCGGCTGCCTTTCGGAAGGCCTGGTCCCTGTGTCAAAGCTGCTGAACATCTCCTGTGTAACTTTATTCATATAAAAATTCATTGCCTTTATATCATCCAGCAGCAGTGCACGGATAAAATCATTGTAATTATCACTTTCGCAAAACCAGTCCTGTATCATATTTTCAAACATGATATGCACTTCCTTGTTTGTCAATTCCATATCATAATATGTGCGGCCTGTGCTTTCCTCAAAAGCAGTCCCTGCCACTTTCAGGTATCCGCTGGCAAGCAGCAGGCTCCACACAGCGTTCTTCCTGGTAAACAGGTGGTTGTATACAATCTGTTCATCTATTTCCATATGGAGCATCCCGCCCCCCAGCAAAGCTTCAAAGCTCTTTTTAATATCAGGTTTCCCTTCCCTAAGCAGCTTTTCTACCAGGCCATTGGCGCTGGTATTAGCCCAGTAAGCCCCCACTTTCCTTTCTGAGAGAAAATAAGCCACAGACCAGGGATTATAAATATCTCTCCAGTCCCCAAAGGTAAACCCATCGTACCAATTCTTTACCTGCTGTTTCTGGCCGGACAGGCCGTACTCTTCCAGGGCAGCAAATACCTCTTCTTCCGTAAACCCAAAGCAGCCCGCATATCTGCCTGAGGTCGTTGTGACCACCCGCAGATTATTCAGGCCAGAAAAGACAGACTCTTTACTTACCCGTGTGATTCCTGTCATAACTGCACGTTCCAGGTAAGGGTTCGTTTTAAAAGTGGAGTTCAGCAAACTCCTGGTAAATGCCACCATCTCATTCCAATACCCGTTCACATACGCCTCCTGCAGGGGCGTGTCATACTCGTCCAAAAGGATAATGGCCTTCCTCCCATAATACCTGCCCAAAAAATCCGACAAAGACCGGAGGGATGCTGCTGCCACACTATCCCACATATTTGCAGAAACCTTTTCATAAAAATCCTGTTCCTTGCCGTTAAGCAGCCCACTGCCAGGGAGATAGTCATGCTTATTATACTGCTCCTCTATGATTCTGCATATTGATTCCCGGGCACCTGCAAATGTATTTTCTTTGATTCCCGCAAAACTGATAAAAAGGACAGGGTATGTCCCCTGCAGATCCCGGTACTTCTCATCTTCCCAGATGGAAAGCCCTTCAAACAGCCCGCTTTTTCCCGCCTGCCTGACAGAAAAGAAATACTCCAGCATACTCATATTTAAGGTCTTGCCAAACCTGCGGGGGCGCGTAATCAGTGTCACCTCGTCACCTGACTCCCACCATTCCCGGATAAAATTTGTTTTGTCTATATAAAAATTATTATTTACCCTGATTTTTTCGAAATCCTGATTCCCAATGCCAACCTTCCTTGCCATAGCCTGTATCCTTTTCTGCCCATGCTTCTCCCTGATGCAGCCCTTCTGGAATTTATTATACCCTTTACTTAACCACTTCACAATGGAATCTTTCCTGTTCACAATAACCAGTTATCCTGGGTTAAAAAATCCCCGGAAACCAAAAACTGATTTCCGGGGATCCCATCTGTTCCCTTACACTTCTGTCTCTATTCTTCTGCCCCAAACCAGATATAGGATACCTGAAAACTGCCGGAAGCACTCTTGCCTTCCTCCTCCCCCGGATATCCCATCAGGGCTGCCTTAACAGGGTATTCCGCCTGGAACTCCCAGGAATTCATTGTTACGCCATTATTAAGCTCTTCCGTCACAGGTTCCCCATAAAGCCTGGCCATCTCAGCATTTACAGCATCATAGCCTGCTGCGTCGTTAAGCCTGATATTAATATTGGTAAGCTTTCCATTGATAAACTCAAAAAAACTGTCCTGGATTTCCACCCCGGCAATGTCCAGGGGAGACTTCCGCAACAAATAAGTGACGCTTTCCAACTTATTTGTTTCTTCATAGCTCCCCCTTCCTTACAGCAAAAACCGCCTGCTGAAAGCTTTCCTTTGAAATCTATATAATATTTTTATACCACAGATCCATACCAGCGTCAATATCTTATGCAACATTTCCATAATAACGCAAAAATTGACTTTATCTATTATAGCCAAATTCATCCCCGGCAAATAATTTCCATCACTTACCTCACAATCTTGTAATAAGTCTTCGCCGTGGCCAGGTAGCTTACCCCATACAGCAGGATAAATATAAGGGACGCAGCCACTGTGCAGAACCCAATAAGCCTGCCATTAAACATCTGCAGCGCCGCCATAAGTTCCTCTACCATAAACATGCCTGCAGCAGTATGGGCCAGGGCTCCTGCCAGGGGAAGGAAAAACACCAGAAGGATCTGCCTGTGGACTGTACTCTTGATTTCCCTTCCGCTCATGCCCACCTTCTGCATGATCTCAAAGCTCCCCCTGTCCTCATAACCTTCGGAGATCTGCTTGTAATACATGACCAACAGCAGGCACATAAAGAAAATAAGCCCAAACAAAATCCCGATAAACAGCAGCCCGCCATACATCGCATTTAACTGCGCCCGCTCTTCTATCCCGTCATAATGGCCTGCGTAGATTTCCTGGTTCTCCCTGCCCCACTGGATAAAGTCACTGACTGCCCCCTTCTTTCCTGCTTCGCTGCCTTCCAAAACAATCCCTATATGCTGGTAGCTGCTTTCCAGAAAGCCCGCCAGGTCCGAAACACCGCTCTCCTTGGCATATGCCGCCACACATTGGGCCAGCGCCTCCCGGTCCCTGACTACTATGGCGTACCCCGTACCCATGCCATCCCTCCCTGCCTTGGGATAGGGATAAATACTCCCCAGCTCTTGGGCAACTTCCAGGGAAAGCCCCATAAACTCCAGGCTTTCAAAGCCCCTGTCGGATCCCTGGGAGTAAAACAGTACCTGTCCCGGTGAAAGGGCCTTATTTTCCCCCGACATCCTGTTATAGTCCTCAAGGGCCAAAAACACAACCCTAAAATCCTCCTCATAGTCCTCCACAGGCATTTGGAACCGGTTTCCTGTAAGGGAGCAGGAAAAACTTCTCATCTCATAGATATCCAGCCTCTTTGCCTGCACCCCATTCTTTTCCAGGATTTCTCCCGCCTTCTCCCTTATTTCTTCCTGGGAAAAATTTCCTGCCGCATAATTTATCTTTACATCATAAGGGAACATATGATGGGTAATGCCGTTAAGCCCCAGGTACAGCACCACCGTACAAACCAGCGTGATCACCACCATTGTGGAAAAAATACAAATATTAGAAAGCCCTGCGGCATTCTTTTTCATCCGGTAAAGCATCCCGGAGACAGTGACAAAATTGCCCGGGCGGTAATAAAATCCCTTCTTTTTCTTAAGGAGCTTTAAAAATAGCACGCTGCCCGAAGTAAACAGCAGATACGTACCCAAAACCACCCAAAAAACCGCCAGGAAGAAATTGAGAAAAATCATACTGTCTAAAGAAGAACGGATGGATATGGCATACCCCATGGCCAGGAACCCTACTCCCAGCATGGCATAAATAACCGTAAACCTGGGTTCCTTTTCCCCTTTCCTGCTGCCTTGGAGCAGCTCCACAGGCTTTGACCTCCCTACCTGCACAAGCCCGTAAAGAAAATTGATAAGAAAAACCACTGCAAAAAACAAAAGGGTGCTCTTAAAAGCCTGCCAGGTAAACACAAAATCCGCCTCCACAGGAAAGGAGATCAGCCATAGCAGGAACAGGAATAGCAGCTTGGATAACGCTACCCCCAAAAGGATCCCCCCTGCCATCACTATCACATAAGTAATCAGGGATTCGCATAACAGCATCAGCCCAATATGGCGTTTTTCCAGCCCCAGGATACTGTAAAGCCCAATCTCCCTGGTGCGCCTTTTCACCAGGAAACTATTGGCATAATACAGGAATGGGATCAGTATCAGCCCCAAAAGTACCCGGCCAATGGAAAGCATCATCCAGGCATAGGCGCCCCTGGGGATCCTGGCCATCAGGTCGTTTGATAAAATAGAAGAAAATGCAAACCATGTAAAGGCAGAAAAAATACCCGCCATCACATAAGGATAATAAACCGTCCCGTTCTGGAACATTCCCTTTGCCGCCATCCGGGGCAGCAGTTTCCACTTGTTCATTATGACGCCTCCTTTTGCCCTGCCCGTCCCTCCCGGGTATTTTCTGTCTGCAGCACTGTCAGCGTGTCCGAAATCATCCTGTACATGGCATCATCTCCCTGCCCGCCCCGGTATATCTGATGGAACACACAGCCGTCCTTGATAAACAGCACCCGGCCCGCATGGCTTGCCGCCTGTATACTGTGGGTCACCATAAGGATCGTCTGCCCTTCCCTGTTGATTTCCCCAAAGAGCCTTAACAATTTGCCGGAGGCCTTGGAATCCAGGGCTCCTGTAGGCTCATCCGCCAAAATGATGTCCGGGTGGGTGATCAGCGCCCGGCAGACCGCCGCCCTCTGCTTCTGCCCTCCGGAAACCTCATAGGGATACTTTTCCAGCAGTTCCAGGATCGACAGTTTCCCCGCCAGGGGAAGGAGCCTCTTTTCCATCTCCTCATATTTTACTCCCGCCAGTACCAAGGGCAGGAAAATATTATCCTTCAGGGACATGGTATCCAGGAGATTAAAGTCCTGGAACACAAATCCCAGATGCTCCCTCCTGAAGGCGCAGATCTCCCTCTGCTTTACCTCCCCCAGGTTTTTTCCTTTTAAGACCACCTGGCCGCTGGTGGGCTTATCCAGGGAAGCCAGAATATTCAAAAGCGTTGTCTTCCCGGAGCCGGACTCCCCCATGATCGCCACATACTCCCCTTCCTCCACTGAGAAATTCACATCATTTAATGCGTGTACCTTCATCACGCCAAACCGCGTGGTATATATTTTTTTCACATTTTTTACTTCTAAAAGAGCCATTTGTCCTGTTTCCCTCCTTTTTGTTGATATCCTAATTATAAATAAAAAGGAAATGCGGTGCCATATGTCTGGCTTACATTTCTCTGGCCCAGGCTTACATTTTTGTAACATTCCAATCAATCCCGGTAGCCCATAGGCCATAGCTTCCTAAAAAAGTGTAAGGCCTTTGGCCGTTAAATAGGCTTTACACTCTTTACCCAATCCGCTATAATAATTATAAAATTCAACAACTGTTCCAATATATAAAGGCGGTGGAAAGATGGTAAAAGATATGGGAATGACAAACAAACAATTCCAAGGCTTTATCCGGCTTGCTTTAGGATGGCTTGAAAAAGCTTTGGAAGAATCACCAGACAATAAAAACCTACAAGCATTAAAAGATATCTTCCAGTCAATGCTAGAAGATGATTAACAACGAAACAGTAACCGCTAACCGAAGACGCCCGGATAATTGCGGCAACGGAGAAACAGTGAAAGCCCCAAAATAAGCCCACCCCCAATCATTGGATATGGTTGGGAGCGGGCTTATGCATATGTTCTGATCTTAGGTTATCACTATTCCTGTACAAATCCCAAAATCACCTTCGTCCCCTTCCCCTCTTGGGATTCCACCCTCATAGTATGGGACAGCCTGTTCATGATCTGCCTGCACAGATACAGGCCAATTCCCGTAGATTTTTTGTCCATCCGGCCATTATAGCCGGTAAAGCCCCTCTCAAAAATCCTTGGCAGGTCTTCTTCCCTGATGCCCATGCCTGTATCCTCTATGGCCATGTAGTAGGATCCCCCCTGCCTTTTCCTTCCCTGTGCATCCGCCCCGTAAATAGAAATCCCGCCGCCCGGGGTATATTTCAGGGCGTTGGATAGGAGTTGCTCCAGGACAAAGCACAGCCACTTTTCATCTGTCACCGCCTGGATGCTAAACTCCTCCATAGAAAAGGAAAGGCCGCTGCCAATAAACAAGACCCCGTATTTCTTCACCGCCTGTTTGGTAATCTGGTAAACATCATAGGGCTTTAGCAGCAAGTCGGAAGACAGGCTCTCCAGCCTGGCATAATGGAGGGCCATCTCTGCGTACTGCTCTATTTTAAACAGCTCCTCCATCGCCTGCCGCCCCCTGCTTTTGCCTGCCGCGGCATCCTCCCCGCCCTCCAGCAAAAGGCCCAACGCCGCTATGGGGGTCTTGACCTGGTGGATCCACATAGTATAATAATCCGCCATATCCCTTTTCTTTTCATCATACTCTGTGACCAGCCTGCGCTTTTCCTCCTCTAAGGCAACCACCATCTCCTGGTAAATTTCCTCCTCTAAGGAATTGGGCTGGGGCAGGTTACCGTCCCTCTCACTTTGCCGCGCAACGTCCATCAGCTTCCGGTGCCTTCCCAGGTAACGGGCAAAATCAAACGCCAGGAAGCAAACGCCGAAAAAGCCCACCAGGAACAGGGCGTAGAGCATATTATAAAGGACTTTCTGATATCCATACAGCCCTGCCACGGCAAACAGGATAAGGGGGGACAGACAGTAAAGCAACACTGCCCCTGCCCTCTCCTTTATATACGATTTGATGGCTGCCATCTCCTCATCCCTCACCTAACTGATACCCTATGCCCTTTCTGGTGACAATAAAATCTGAAAGCCCTGCCTCTTCCAGGCGTTTCCTCAGACGGTTGATATTCACCGTCAATGTATTGTCATCTACAAAACACTCATCATCCCACAGCCGCTTCATCATACTCTCCCGGGAAACAATATTGCCGCTGCCCTCAAACAAAAGCTGCATGATTTTAAATTCGTTCTTTGTCAGCTCCAGCTTCACGCCTTTGTGCAGCAGGGACATATCTGTGAGATTTAACACCACATTCCGATACTCCAGCACAGCAGACTGGCTCTGGAAGGAATACGCCCTGCGCAGCATGGCCTGGATCTTCGCGCCAAGGATCTCCAGGTCAAAGGGTTTTACGATAAAATCATCCCCGCCCATGTTGACTGCCATCACTATATTCATATTATCCGAAGCGGAGGATATAAAAATCACCGGCACCTGGGAAAGCTTCCTGATTTCCCCGCACCAGTAATACCCATTATAAAAAGGCAGCCCAATATCCATCAGCACAAGCTGCGGGCCAAAGGTGCAAAAATGCTGCAATACCCCTGCAAAGTCTGCTACCTTTTCCACCTGGTATCCCCACTTTTCCAGATACCTTTTGATTTCATCTGATATGATATGGTCATCCTCCACAATTAAGATCCGGAACACCCTCTCTGCCCTCCTGCCCTTTTCCTGAAAAACTATATCAACACCCAAAGCTTTCTGATATGAGTATAGCATATCCCTGTATTTTTTACCAGCTACCAGCAGGTTCTGGTGCTACCGGCAGGTTCTGGTGTTACCGGCAGGGCTGTCCCTTTGGCAGGCTGGCGCATAGTTGACAGCCCTTCCTGTTAATAATATGATGATATTAAGACATGCCCGCTATCACCTGTACCTGTTAACCGCTGGAAGGGAGGAAAATCTTTGAGATATTATATTGCTGACCTGCATTTCTTCCATACCGCCATGATCCATTCCATGGACTGCCGCAATTTTAAGACTATGGAAGAAATGAATGAATATATGATTGCCAAATGGAACCAAAAGGTCCGGCACAATGACGAAGTCGTCATCCTGGGGGATTTCTCATGGGGAAACGCCCAGGAGACCAACAGCCTGCTTGAACGCCTTAAAGGAAGGCTGTACCTGATCCAGGGAAACCATGATACCTTCCTGAAAAAGAAACATGTGAACTTAAACCGGTTCACCTGGGTCAAACCTTATGATGAGCTCTCTGACCAGAAAAGAAAAATCATTGTATGCCACTACCCGATCATGTGCTACAATGGCCAATACCGGCTGGACGAGGCGGGCAATCCCAAAACCTATATGCTTTACGGCCATGTCCACAACTCCCGGGACGAAGAGCTTATCCGAAAATTCCAGGAAATCACCCGGCAGACGCCTACTGTGGATGTGCAGGGGAATGCCCGCAACATCCCCTGCCAGATGATCAACTGCTTCTGTATGTATTCAGATTACGAACCGCTGACACTGGACGAATGGATCGTCTGTGACCGGGAAAGGCAAAAAAGCTGCCAGGCCGGCAAATAAAGCCAACGCCTTCCCCCTGCACAGGCCTTTGCCCAAAAAGGAAGGGGCGTGCTGGCCGCCCCTTCCTTTTCTGTTTATATTATTCCTCTGTTTTCACTTCTTTTTTCCTGGGCGGAAGTACCACCTTATCCAAATGCCAGATCTCATCCACATATTCCTGGATAGTCCTGTCAGAGGTAAACTTGCCGCTGCAGGACACATTTAAGATGGCGCTTCTTGCCCATCCCTTTTCATCCCGGTAAGCTGCTTCCACTTTCTTATGTGCCTCCGCATAAGCCTTAAAATCCTTCAAAATGAAATAAGTATCTGCCTTGGAGGTGCTCTTGGTATTGAGCAGCGAGTTATAAAGGGTCCTGAACCTGTCAGGGTCATTGGGTGCAAAGGTCCCGTTGATAAGCTGCATCAGGACTCTCCTCACATCCGGATCGTTGTTGAAAATCTCTGTAGGGTCATAGCCGCCGAAGTTTTCGTATTTGATAACCTCGTCGGAGGAAAGGCCGAAGATAAAGGCATTGTCCTCTCCCACCTCTTCAACGATCTCCACATTAGCGCCGTCCATAGTCCCGATGGTAAGCGCCCCGTTTAACATAAACTTCATGTTCCCAGTACCGGAAGCTTCCTTGCTGGCGGTGGAAATCTGCTCGGATACATCTGCCGCCGCGAAAATCAGCTCCGCATTGGACACCCTGTAGTCCTCAATAAACACCACTTTGATCTTCCCATTGATGGCAGGGTCGTTGTTCACTACCTTCGCCACGGCGTTGATCAGCTTAATGGTCATTTTGGCATTGTAATAACCAGCCGCTGCCTTCGCCCCAAAGATAAAGGTCCTGGGGTAGAAATCCAGCTCCGGGTTGTCCTTTAACTGGTTGTACAAATACATTACATGGAGAATATTCAATAACTGGCGTTTGTATTCATGGAGCCTCTTGACCTGTACGTCAAAAATGGAGCGGGGGTCTACCTCGATCCCGTTGTGTTCCCTGATATACTCTGCAAGGCGTACTTTGTTCTGGTACTTGATATTCATGAACTCCTGCTGCGCCTTCTCATCATCCGCATAGATCTTCAGCCTGTTGATCTGGGGAAGGTCCGTGATCCATTCGTTTCCAATATGGTCGCTTACCCAATCCGCCAAAAGGGGATTGCCATGGAGCAAAAAGCGCCTCTGGGTGATGCCATTGGTCTTATTGTTAAACTTCTCCGGCATCATCTCATAGAAATCCTTCAGCTCCTGCTTCTTTAAGATCTCCGTATGGAGCCTTGCAACACCGTTTACAGAATAGCCTGTTGCGATGGCAAGATGGGCCATTTTCACCTGGCCGTCATAAATAATGGCCATTTTGCGGACTTTTTCCTGATTGCCCGGGTACAGCTCCTGGATCTTCAGGATAAACCTGCGGTTGATCTCTTCTATAATCTGATAAATCCTGGGAAGCAGCCTGGAGAACAGTTCAATAGGCCATTTCTCCAATGCTTCCGCCATGATCGTATGGTTGGTATAGGCACAGGTCTTGGTGGTCACCTGCCATGCCTCGTCCCAGGTAAGGTAATGCTCATCCATAAGGATCCGCATCAGCTCCGCGATGGCTACTGTAGGATGGGTATCATTTAACTGGAAAGTCACCTTTTCATGGAACTTTTTGATATCCTTGTGGTTCCTCATATACTTGGCAACCGCTTCCTGCACAGAAGCGGAGATAAAGAAATACTGCTGCTTTAAGCGGAGCTCCTTGCCTGCGTAATGGTTATCGTTGGGGTAGAGCACCTCCACGATGTTCCTTGCCAGGTTTTCCTGTTCCACAGCCTTGTGGTAGTCTCCCTTGTCAAAGGAATCCAGCTTAAAGCACTCCACAGCCTCCGCATCCCAGATGCGCAGGGTGTTCACAATGCCATTGCCGTAGCCAACGATGGGAAGGTCATAGGGAATAGCCTTTACGCTCTGATAGCCTTCCTGGGTAAAATTGCTTCTGCCGTTTTCGTCAATGCGCACGCTTACATAGCCGCCGAACTTGATCTCCTTGGCATACTCCGGCCTTCTCAGTTCAAAGGGATTGCCGTCCACCAGCCAGTTGTCCGGCACCTCCACCTGGTAGCCGTCCCTGATCTGCTGCTTGAACATACCATAGCGGTATCTGATGCCGCAGCCATAAGCAGGGTATCCCAGGGTGGCAAGGGAATCCAGGAAGCAGGCTGCCAGCCTTCCAAGGCCGCCGTTCCCCAGCGCCGCGTCAGGCTCCTGGTCCTCCACCACATTCAGGTCAATCCCCAGCTCGTCCAGGGCTTCCTTCACAGGCTGGTAAGCCTGCAGGTTGATAATATTGTTGCCCAGGGCACGCCCCATAAGGAACTCCATAGACAGGTAATATACCATCTTCGGGTCCTGCTTATCGTACTCTTTCTGGGTGGTCAGCCAGTTGTCAACCACCGCGTCCTTGATGGCGTAGGCAACTGCCTGGAAAAGCTGCTGCTTGCTTGCCTCCTCCAAAGTCTTTCTATATAAGGTTTTCACATTGTAAAGCACACTTCTTTTGAATAAGTCTTTTTCAAAAGTTGGCGACACAGGTATTGTCGTTTTTTTGGCTATCATTTTTCTTTCCTCCACTTCCTCTGCCTGTATATGCATTTTCCGGTTTATTATACTACACATTTCCAGAAACCACAAGATGAATGCCTCCAACTTATGAAAAATCAGGGCATTGCCTCCCACAGCCCCTTGGCCTGTATACTGCAAAAAAAATTATCACACCCCCCTTTAACGTGGTATAATAAATTGGCCTGATAACCAGGCCCGGTTTGGGAATGCGCAGGACCCCCGTCTTTAGGATTTAGCACTATGATTCTTTGGAAGCAACTGAATACCCAATACATTGACAGTCAGCATTTATGCTGGCTTTTTTCTTTTTTCAATACTTGACAAATAATTTATTTTATGATTGATAGTATAGTGCTATAGTGTTATAATGTAGATGGGTGATATCTATGGCTTATTTTCTAAAAAAAACAAACAATAAAAAGGGCACTTACCTACAGATCTACGAAAGTTATTATGATCCTGAACGTAAAGGCGGTGCCCATCGTTCCTACAAACCAATCGGATATGTTCATGAACTGCAGGAAAATGGTATGGATGATCCGATCGCTTTTTATCGTGAAGAAGTCCAAAAGCTCAACCAGAAGGTGCAGAAAAGAAAACAGGATGAAAAAGTCCGGCAGATATCCAGTGAGTCTCCCGAAAAACTCCTGGGATATTTTCCTTTCAAAAACCTTAACGATGCACTTGGCTGTAAAAAATATATTGACCTTATGCAGACTGCAACTGATTTCAGATTCAACGTGTTTGATATGACATCCGCCCTTGTCTACGCACGGGCTGTCCACCCATGCTCTAAATCCAAAACATATGACGAGGTCATTCCAAAACTGTTTGAGGCCCATGACTTTTCTCTGGACCAGCTTTATGCCGGTCTCGGATATATCGGTTCAGAATACGAAAAAGTCATTGAGATCTACAACCATCAGCTCAGCAAAAAGCATCCTTTCGATACTTCCCATACATACTTTGACTGTACCAACTTTTATTTCGAGATTGACAGGGAAGACGGTTTCAGGATGAAAGGACCGTCCAAAGAAAACAAAAAAGAGCCGATCGTCGGGCTGGGGCTGCTCCTCGATGCCAATCAGATACCCGTCGGCATGAAACTATACCCTGGCAATGAGAGCGAAAAACCTGTGATGCGCAATATCATCGATGATCTTAAACAGCGGAACCACATATCCGGCAGGACCATTCAGGTAGCCGATAAAGGGCTTAATTGTTTCAACAACATCCTTCATGCCCTCAAAGCCGGTGACGGATATCTTTTTTCCAAATCTGTAAAAACACTTCCGGAGACCGAAAAAACATGGGTACTCCTTGAAAATGATTATGCCGATGTAAAAGACAAAAAAGGCGAAGTGCTCTACCGCATGAAAGAGTGTGTAGACGATTTCATCTATACCTATACAGATGATGCCGGACATAAAAAGACACTGAAACTCAGGGAAAAGCGCGTCGTTACATTCAATCCGAAGCTTGCAGAAAAACAGAGATATGAGATCAACAAACAGGTGGAAAAGGCAAAGGCGCTCAAGGCTGGCGGGGCAAAAAAATCCGAGTATGGCGACAGCGCAAAATATGTCTCCTTTGTTGCTGCTGATAAAAAAGGGCAGAGAACTGATGGAAAAATCAAAGTTGAACTGAATGACAAAGCCATAGAAAATGCAAAAAAACTTGCCGGGTATAACATGATGGTAACTTCAGAGACCCATATGCCAGCTTCTGAAATATATGCTGCCTATCATAATCTCTGGAGGATCGAAGAATCTTTCCGCATTATGAAATCCCAGCTTGATGCAAGGCCGGTATACCTGCAGAAAGAAGATACTATAACCGGACATTTTCTTATCTGCTATCTCGCAGTTCTGCTGACCAGGCTTTTGCAGATACATGTTTTGAATGATGCGTATGGTGTGGAAGATATCTTTGATTTCGTACATGATTTCAGAGTAGCAAAAATATCTGACCGAAAGTACATAAATCTTACCAAAAACTCTTCTTTCATAAAGGATTTATCTGCCCAAACAGGACTGCCATTGACATCCTACTTTCTTGGCAACGGAGATATAAATAAAATGCTAAGTCATAGATTCTGATCTATGGCTTAGCACTACTTTTTTACTTCAACTTCGAAAGACAGGTAGTATAATATTCTTCAAATTGCAAGTGTTTTTTTAAAAAAATTTTTGAGGAGTTAAAATAATGATATTTGATACCCATGCACACTATGATGACGAGGCTTTTGACGCAGACAGGGAGAGCCTTCTTGCAGGAATGGCAAAGCAGGGAGTGGGCTACATTGTAAACGTAGCTGCAGGCATAGAATCTGCCAGGGCAACCCTTGCGCTTACAGAAAATTATCCCTTTATTTACGGGGCGGTGGGGGTGCATCCCCAGGAAACAGAAAATCTCAGGGAGGAGGACATGCAGTGGCTGAAAGAGAAAGCAAAACAGCCAAAGGTAGTGGCTATTGGGGAAATAGGGCTTGATTACTATTGGCCTGAACCTGACAAAGCCATTCAGAAAAAATGGTTTATCAGACAGCTTTCCCTGGCAACGCAGACAGGACTTCCGGTGATCATCCATTCCCGTGACGCTGCCCAGGATACCCTGGCCATATTAAAGGACTGGCAGCAGGACAAAACAGCGGGAGTCATTCATTGTTTCTCTTATACAAAGGAAATGGCAAGGGAATACCTGGCCATGGATTATTATTTTGGGATTGGCGGGGTGCTTACATTTAAAAATGGGAAAAAGCTTGTGGAAGCAGCAGAATATATTCCCATGGACAGGATCCTGCTGGAAACAGACTGCCCCTACCTGGCGCCGGAGCCTTACCGGGGAAAAAGAAACCAGTCTGGCTACATAGACTATGTAGCCCAAAGGCTGTCAGAAATAAAGGGCATTACCAAAGAGGAAGTCCTGGCCAAGGCCATGCAAAATGCAAAGGACTTTTACCGGATCTTATAAAAATATACGCAGGAACTGGAAACAGCAAAGCCCGCAAAGTGCCTGGAGGAAATACTGGCTGCTGCGGGATGGGAATGGAGAAAAATAAATATGGCATATTTGGCAACGCCTTCTGCGACAGCAGAGACGATAAGGAGATTTGATTTTAATTTTCAGAAAAAGTACGGGCAGAATTTTTTAGTTGACGGGAATATTTTAAAAAAGATCATTGATGCAGCAGAAATTACCAGGGAAGACTGTGTAATAGAAATTGGCCCCGGCATAGGCACCATGACCCAGTACCTGGCGGAAGCCGCCGGAAAAGTCATAGCAGTGGAAGTGGATAAAAATCTGATCCCTGTCCTAAAAGAGACCCTTTCGGCTTATAGCAATGTAAAGGTGGTAAACCAGGATATTTTAAAGGTGGATATTTCCAGGCTGGCAGAAGAAGAAAACAGCGGACGGCCCATAAAGGTGGTGGCGAACCTGCCTTATTATATTACCACTCCCATTATTATGGGGCTTTTTGAAAGCTGCGCGCCTATTTCAGATATTACAGTGATGGTGCAAAAAGAGGTGGCCGACAGGATCAAGGCAGGGCCCGGCGGCAAAGACTACGGGGTTTTAAGCCTTGCGGTACAATATTATGCAGAACCTGAAATTGTGATGAATGTATCCCCTGAGTGTTTTATGCCAAAGCCTAAAGTGGGAAGCAGCGTGATACGCCTTACCCGGCACCCAAAGCCCCCGGTAGAGGCCGGCAGTGAAGAAAAACTCTTTTCAGTTATACGGGCAGCCTTTAACCAGCGCAGGAAAACCCTGGCCAATTCTCTGGCCAATTCTACTTTTTTGCTGGATGGGGAAGGGGTACAGTTAAAAATAACACGGCAGCAGGTATGTGATGCCCTTGAAAAGATGGAAATCAGCCCCACGGTCAGGGGGGAAGCCCTTACCCTGGAAGAATTTGCAGTTCTTTGTAATCTGCTGTAGGATTTTTTTGACATAAGAAAAAGCATATGGTAAACTAAAAAAATGAAAATAGGATAAGTATGCCCGGAGCCGTTTAAAAGTACATTCTGTGATTTTTAATCCTGCCCGGCAGTAGAAAAAGTGTATGAGGTGGATACTTTGGATAAGTATGAATACAAAGTACGTTCTGAGGAGATCAAGACCCTGATCTCACAGGGAAAATATGATGAAGCCGTTAAAATAGCGGATTCTATTGACTGGCGCAGGGTAAAAAGCGTTATGATGCTTTGCACGATCAGTGATTTATATAAGATCAACAGACGATATGAGGACAGCAGGGATATCCTTCTGCTTGCCTATGAAAGGCATACAGGGGGAAGGCTGATCGTTTACTCTCTGTGTGAACTATCCATTAAACTGGGAGAATACGTCCAAGCCCTGGAATATTACAAAGAATTTGTGCAGCTTGCCCCCAAGGACAGCGGCAGATACGTCCTTCAATATAAGCTTTATGAAGCCCAGGAAGTGAGCCTGGAAGAGAGGATCGAGGTCTTAGAAGAACTGAAGAAGCGGGACTACCGTGAGAAATGGGCTTATGAGCTTGCTTATCTGTACCATAGGGTGGGACTTGCTTCCAAATGCGTGGAAGAGTGCGATGAGATGTTCCTCTGGTTCGGGGAAGGGAGGCATGTGCTGAAAGGGCTGGAGCTTAAAATGCTCCATGGCCCCCTTAGCCCGGAACAGCAGGAAAAATATGACCAGATGAAGCAGACAGGGGGATTTATTACCCCCGACTATGTGGCGGACCAGGAGGCAATCCGGGAAAAGGTGGAGACCCAGGCTGAGGAAGAGGATGAGGAGGAAGAAGATGAGGATGACGAATTCAGCCTGCAGGAAAATATTCTTTCAGAAAATACCCAGGAGATCCCTGTAAAGGATGAACTGGACATACAGGTAAAGACCATAGATATCAGCCAGTATAATACCCTGAATCTCCAAAAAGAGCTTGCAGAGAGCATGAAAGAATTCCTGGAAGAGCATAAGACCCGCGAAATGCCGGTGGCGGAAGCAAGGGATCTGATGCAGACACAGGTCTATGAGCCTGTGAAGGGACTTGACAGCCAGACAGGCGGCATGGATATTGAAACAAAGGAAGAGAAAAGGGAGAGGAAAGAGGTAAAAGAGCAAAAGCCCGTGGCTATGGATAACAACATTAACCTGGACAGGGAAACAGGGGAGATCCGGGTATTTGCCAATACAGGCAAAAACGAAGAAGAGGATTATTCCGAGCAGCCCATACAGGCTGAACAGCCCATGCAGGTAACCCAGGCGCAGGCACAGCCTGCCCAGGTACTTACACAGCCATTGCCCAAAGTAGATAAAGCACCTGCCAGTAATGGTTCTGAGGAAGTGTTTTTCGGGAATACAGAAGAAGTGAACATCCAGGACGTGGTTATGGAGCTGGCAGAAAAAAGCGGTGTGAGGACACTCTTTACCCCGATCAATGAACAAGTGCAGATGCCATTGGTTCAGGAAGAGGAAATACAGCGGATGCCCATAGCCCAGAATGATACTGTCCCGGAGGCAAGCCCTAACCCTGCAATCAGCAATACCGGAATTATCAGGACTTTCCATAAACCTTCCGGTTATGATAACCTTTTATCCCAGGAATATGACGGGCAGATATCCCTGGTAATTCCGGAACAGGAAAAGATTGAAAAACAGATTACCGGGCAGCTCAGCATAGAAGATATCATGGCTGAGTGGGAAAAAATGAAGCAGGATAATGAGCGCAAACGGATGGAGGATATCCGCAAGCGTGTACAGCAGCAGACGGATACCCTTTTTGCTGATTTTGATGAATCTACCAAAACCGGGCTTTTAGAAGAATTAGAAAAAGCCATGGTGACAGCGGCAATGAAGGAAGAAAAAATCAAAGCGGCAAAGGAACTTCCCAAGGTTGTGAAAATGGCGTCAATGAACCGGAAAGCCCAGGAGGAGGAAGCAGGTTCCGGGGATGATGGCTGGGAGGATTTGCAGGATATAGGGGAAGGGCAGGAAGAAACTGCTGGCCCTGGGCTGCCTGGCAAAGAATCAGGGGCGATAGAGGAAACTGCGATAAAGGAAGAAGTCCCGCCAACCCCTGCCGGGCCTGGGATGGCTGGGAGGGAGCTGAAAAAAGAAGGAAAAAGAAAAATCCGCAGAAGGCCGCCGGAACTGGAAAAACCGGCAGAACCTGGGACGGAAGAGCCTGAAAACGATGAGGAAGGGCAAGTAAAAGAAAAGCCCGTAAAGGAAAAAGCCATAAAGGCAAAGCCCATAAAAGACAAGGCACTTAAAGGTGAGGAACCGGAAGATTCCCCGGAGGAGGAAAGGGAAGAAGAAATACAGACGGACCAGGAAGGGGCAGCGGAAACCATAGAAGAAAATGACAGTAAATTCACTGCCAGGGAAATGACTACCCCGGAGAAAGAACAGTTTGCACCCTTTATCCATCACAGGCGTACCAGAAAACAGATTGTGGAAGCCATAGATAATATCAGCATGGCTTCTTATACCGGAAATGTCATTATTACAGGTGAGGAAGGGACGGGAACGCTGGAGCTTGCCAAACTCCTGGTCAAAGAGATCCAGCTTTCAGACAGGAATTTCTCTGGAAAGATGGCGAAGATTTCCGGGGCTACCCTGAACAAAAAAGATGTAGGGGCTACGCTCAACAAGCTAACAGGGGGCGCTTTAATAATTGAAACTGCGGCATCCCTTAGGAGGGCAACAGTGGAACAGCTCTTAAAGGAGCTTAACCAGGAAGAAAAGGGAATCATTATCCTTCTTGAGGATACGAAACCGAAAATCAATGAGTTGCTGGTGAAAAACCCGGAACTGAAAACAGCTTTTAACCTGAGAGTGGATGTGGAAGCTTTAGACGACCATACGCTTGTAAAATATGCAAAAAAATATGCTTTAGGACAAGAGTACGCAATTGACGAGCTGGGCATATTGGCATTACATACAAGAATAGCGGACATGCAGACCAGCGACCATGAGGTCAGCCTTGCGGAGATAGAAGAATTGGTGGATGAAGCGATTTATTATGCCGACAGAAAAACGCCAAAGCATTTCTTTGACGTGCTTCTGGGAAAACGGTATGATGAGGAAGATATGATTGTCCTTCGGGAAGATGATTTTATGCATTATTAGGATTTGGGGGTTTTAAGGTATGGAAGAAACAAGTAAAAAAACAGAAGAAGAAGTATTCATTTCAGAGGCAGACCAGTATTTGTTTGCCCAGGGGACTCACTATGACATTTATAAAAAGCTGGGAGCGCACCCTGCTGTGAAGGATGGGAAGAAGGGCATGTTTTTTGGCGTCTGGGCTCCTAATGCGGCAAGTGTCCATGTGATAGGCACATTTAACGGATGGAATGAGCTGGCGCACCCGATGGAAAAAATTGGGCCGGGAGGGATCCATACGGCCTTTGTGCCAGATGTGGGCGTCCATGAATTATACAAATTTTTGATTACCACTCCTTCCGGGGAAAAGCTTTATAAGGCAGATCCCTTTGCAAACAGTGCAGAGCTCCGCCCGGGAACCGCATCCCGTACCGTTGATATTTCTGGGTTTAAGTGGACGGATGACACCTGGATGAAAGAACGGGAGGGAAAGGATTATAACAAAGAGCCTCTGGCAATCTATGAATGCCATATCGGTTCCTGGATGTGCCATCCAAGGCCGGAAGAGAAAAGATTCTATAATTACCGGGAATTTGCAGACAGGATTGTGGAATATTTAAAAGAGATGAAATATACCCATATTGAACTTATGGGAATTGCAGAGCATCCCTTTGACGGTTCCTGGGGATATCAGGTGACAGGATATTATGCGCCTACCTCCCGCTATGGGGAACCGGAAGATTTCATGTATCTCATTAACAAGCTGCATAAAAATAAAATCGGCGTTATCCTTGACTGGGTGCCGGCGCATTTTGCTACGGATGCCCACGGGCTTGGGCGTTTTGACGGGCAATGTATTTTTGAAGACCCCGACCCCAGGAAAGGGGAGCACCCTGACTGGGGGACGAAGATCTTCAATTATGGCAAGACAGAGGTGAAAAATTTCCTCATAGCCAATGTACTGTTCTGGATTAAGGAATTCCATGTGGACGGCATCCGGGTGGACGCGGTAGCTTCCATGCTCTATCTGGACTACGGCAAACAGGATGGGCAGTGGGTTCCCAATAAATATGGCGGAAATAAAAACCTGGAAGCCATAGAATTTTTCAAACACTTAAATTCTGTGGTCCTGGGAACTTATCCGGGATTTCTTACCATTGCGGAGGAGTCTACGGCATGGCCTAAGGTGACGGGAAAGATTGAGGATGAAGGGCTTGGTTTTTCCTTTAAGTGGAATATGGGATGGATGCATGATTTCTGTGAATATATGAAGCTGGACCCTTATTTCAGAAAAGATAATCATTATGCCATGACCTTTGCCATGTCCTATAATGACAGTGAAAATTATATCCTTCCCCTTTCCCATGACGAAGTGGTGCATCTAAAATGCTCCATGGTAAATAAGATGCCCGGGTACCAGGTGGACAAATATGCAAATCTCCGCTGCGGCTATGCCTATATGTTTGGCCATGCCGGAAAGAAGCTTTTATTTATGGGACAGGATTTCGGCCAGGAAAGGGAGTGGAGCGAAGAGAGGGAACTTGACTGGTTCCTGCTGGGCGAAACTTTAAATAAAGGCCTTCATGAATATATGAAGGAGCTGTTAAAGGTTTACAGAAAGTATCCCTGTATGTATGAATTTGACAATAGCTGGGATGGGTTTGAATGGCTTAATTGCGACGACAAGGACAGAAGCACTTACAGCTTTATCCGAAAAGCATCTAATGGGAAAAACAGCCTTTTGTTTGTAATCAATATGACACCTATTGCCTGGGAGGATTATGAGCTGGGAGTGCCGGAAAAGAAAAAGTTCAAGCTTCTTTTAAACAGCGCGGATGAAAAATTCGGCGGGGCAGGGGAGATTGTTTCCAAAGAAATTATGGCGGTAAAAGGAAAATGTGATTATAAAGATTATCATATTACCTTTGACCTTCCCGCTTATGCGGCTTTGATATTTGTTTTTTAGGAGCCATTAAGAAAAAGAAAAGATATGCCGAAATAAAGGGTAAGTGCCATTGGCGCTTGCCCTTTTTAAGTTGTTAATTGATGGATATCACAGAGGAATCATTATGAATATCATTTTTGACGGGACAAAGGCATCCCAGGCATATGCAGACATAGACAGGGAGTTACCTCCACAGGCTGCCAGCCGGAGCGCAGGAACTGCTGCAGGCGGTTTTGCCGTTGATTTTTCCGGTTCAGCCCTGAATAACAATGCTTACGCGGAACACGGAAAGAGCATGGAAGAAGTGATGCAGGAAGTGGGGCAGGAAAACCTTACCGCCCAGCGCAATTATATGGCGGTTATGTCTAATTCCATGTCCGATGAAGATTTCGCAAAGCTTCAGGAGGAAGGGTTCCATCCTGGCAGTACGGATATAGAAACGGTTGTAACCATTGTGGATGAGATTAAAGCAGCCCTTATTAAAGGGGGAACCCATATAGAGGGCTATACAGATAACATAAGCGATGAAGTGCTTGAAAGCATTACAGGCAGTGAAGCTTTTGCAAATGAACTGAAGAAGCAGTTTGCCAGAAGGGATATCCCCCTTACAGAAGAAAATGCTGCCGCTGTCACTGAGGCTTATCAGATATTGTCACAGGCAGGCGTACCCAATGACGGCAGCATAAAATATATGGTGGAAAACGGCATGGAGCCTACCCCTGAGAATTTCTATACGGCAAAGTACTCCGCCCATGGGAACGGGAGCCCCCAGGGAAAGGGATACTATGCAGCAGGTAACGGTTATTATGCCAAAAAGCCGGAAGAGGTTGATTTTGACAGTCTCCGCCCTCAGCTTGAAAAGGTAGTGGAGGAGGCAGGGTTTCAGGTAAATGAAGAGAACCTCCAGGATGCAAAATGGCTGGTGGAAATGGGAGTTCCCCTGAACAGGGAAACCTTTTCCATTTTAAACCAGGTCCGGCAGCAGCATTATCCAGTAACTTTTGAGGATTTTTTAACTGCGGCGGCATGTGCAGTAGCTGACGGCGTCAGCCCTGCAAAGGCAGTTATAGGCAGAAAAGAAACATATACCGAACAGGCGTCGGCCCTGGTGGAAAAGACCGCTTCCATAAGGGAGCTGGCGGCGGACATTATCATGGCAAGGGATATTCCCCTTACATTAAGAAACCTTCTGGCAGTCCATGATGAGCTTATCCATGGCCATGTGAAGCTGGAGGCCGAAACTGATATAATGGTGAACCTGCGTGGGCGCAGGTTATTGGAAGAAGTAAGGCTGTCCATGACAGTGGAAGCAAACTTGAAGCTCTTAAGAAGCGGTTTCCAGATTGAAACGGCACCTTTGGAGGAGCTTGTAGCGAAGCTGAAGGAAGCGGAAGAAAATTATGCCAAATCCATGACGGGGCAGGTAGATGCCGGGCAGGCAAAAGAAAAGATTTCACTTTACCAGGAAACTTTAAGCATTGTACGGAAAATACAGTTTTCACCTGCAGCTATTGTGGCAAAAATATCCGAAAAAGAAACTCTGCGGGATGTATGCGATTACGGGCAAAGCCGCAGCCTTGCTTATGAGAAAGCGGGAGAGAGCTATGAGACGCTGATGACCTCGCCCCGCCAGGAGATGGGAGATTCCATACAGAAAGCGTTCAGGAATATTGATGATATCCTTAAGGATATGGGGCTGGATGTTTCCGATGCCAACAGGCGCGCCTGCCGGATACTTGGCTATAACAATATTGAAATTACGCAGGAAAATATCCGCCAGGTGAGGGAAAAAGATGAACTGCTTCTGGGTGTGGTGGAACAGATGAAACCTGGCAAGGTTTTACATATGATCCGGGAAGGGGTAAATCCCTTAACTATGTCCCTGGAAGAACTGGGAGATTATCTGGGCAGGCAGGAGGATACAGCCCAGGAGATGGAATCCTACAGCCGTTTCCTTTATAAGCTGGAAAAACAAAAGGATATAACAGAAGAAGAAAGAAGCGCCTATATAGGAATTTACCGGCTGGTACATCAAATTGAAAAAGGGGATGACGCCGCCGTAGGGGCGTTATGGCAGACAGGGGCTGAATTTACCTTAGGTAATCTTTTAAGTGCAGTGAGGACCGGTAGAAGGGGTTCAATGAACTATACGGTGGACGATAGCTTCGGCGGTGTCAATGCCAGAAAAACCGGGAAGGAAACAATCAGCGGCCAGATTGCCAAAGGATACCAGGCATTATCCATGCCGGATAGACAGGAACTGGAACAGATTCTCCAAGAAGCGGGGGATGAAGAGGCAGAAAAGGAATTTGACCATATGGTCAATGAGCAGGTGCGGAATGCAGTAAAATCCGAAAGGGAGGTGCTGAGGCATCTTTCCGATTACAGTGCGCCTGTAACTGCCGATAATCTGCTGGCGGCGGAAAGCCTGTTAAAGAACCCTAAGGAAATCTGGAAGAAAATAGAAAAACTTGGGGAACAGGAAGAACCACAGGAAACAGGGAGCGAGGACGTGGAAACTTCCCTTACTGAAGCAGGGAAGGAAGTTTTTGAGGCCTTAGAGGGCCGGGAAGGAGCCCAGAAAGCCTATGAAGGGATGCAGGAGGGCATCCGTAAGATTATAGAAAAAATGGCTTTTTCCCACTCTTATGGGGCAATGGATGTAAAAGCCATGAGTACCCTTTACAAACAGGTGAAATTTATGGGGAATATGGCAAGGGAAGAAAACTACGAGATCCCAGCCAATATTGGGGGAAGCCTTACCTCTATTAACCTGAAGATCATACATAAAGGACAAAAAGAAAGCAAGGTAGCGGTGGCTTTTGATACGGACATTTTTGGAAAGACCGGGGCAGAGTTCCAAATAACCAATAAGGGCCTGACAGGCTTTTGTATTTGCAGCACCAGGGAGGGAACCGGGCTTTTGAAAGAAAAGAGTGCTCTTTTGAAAGATAAGCTTTCCAGGGCACAGATACAGCCAGGGGAACTTTACTTCTTAACCAGCGAGACTCTTAACCTTGCAGATTTTTCTTTAAAGGAATCAAACGGCAGGCAGCCGGGGGATGATTCCAGGCTGCTTTACAAGGCGGCAAAGGCATTTATCGAATATGTACAGGACACAGCGCAAAGAAAGGAAATATAACTTATGAAAATCAATTATAATGTATCCGCCGCAATGGCCCTTAACTCCTTAAACAGGAATGATAACAGATTACAGACTTCCATGACCAGGTTATCTTCCGGTTTTAAAATCAATTTTGCCAAGGATAACCCTGCGGGCCTTGCTATGGCAAAACGTATGAATTCCCAGTTAGAAGGCATCAGCCAGGCGACCCTGAACGCAGGGGACGGCGTATCTGTTATTGAAATTGCAGACGGCACCATGTCGGAAATCCATGAAATGCTTCAGAGGATTAATGAGCTTGCAGTAAAAGCCTGTACCGGCACCATAACAGACGGCGACAGGGAGATGATTGACAATGAAGTACAGCAGTTAAAGGAAGAAATTACCAGAATTTCCAATGAGACAGAATTCAATGGGCAGAAAATACTGGATGGTTCCTTTGATTTGAAAGGATATACAGATAACCCGGATGTAAAAGTAGTTTATTATAGTGATGCAGTGGTTGCCGGAAATTATGAATTGGAGCTGGAGGCTACATTAAAGAAAGATAATGCGGGTAATGTTATAGAACCGCAAACAATAGACACTGCAACTTTTACTCAACTTTCTTCCAATGATGTTTCTGCTGTTGCCATTCCTAATGATATTGCCATTAGCCTGATAGATGGGAATATTATCACGCTGAAAGGCAGCAATGATTTTGAATTAAGGGTAAGGGTTACAAAGGATATTAACACCGCTGGCAATCCTGTTATTATGAAATTGGAGGGCTTTGGCGCTATGGACCAGCAGATTGGCGCTAATGAAGGGCAGCAGATTCCCATCAGGATTCCCAAAGTTTCCCTTGAAAATATGGGAATATCAGCTATTAACATGAAAACCGAAGAAAGCTCCACAGATGCCCTTGAAAGAATGGACGGGGCTATCAAATATGTATCTTCTGTACGGGGCAGGCTGGGGGCATACCAGAACCGTTTGGAACATACCATCAGCAGCCTGGATATCACCAATGAAAATCTCACCGCCGCATACTCCCGCATTATGGATACGGATATGGCGGAGGAAATGACAGAATATACCACAATGCAGGTGCTTGCCCAGGCAAGTACATCCATGCTTGCCCAGGCCAACGAAAGGCCTTCCCAGGTGCTGCAGTTATTGCAGTAACAGAAAGATAGGGGTATAACAGATGACCAGGGAATTGAAACAGCAGTATACGCTGAAGATTACGCAGGCAAATAAATCGCAGTTGATCGTAATTCTTTATGAGATGTTTTTGGTTTATATTGATGAAGCAAAACAGGCTCATGAAAAAGAAGACAGGGACGGATTTAGGGACAGTATCAGAAAAGCCAGAGGATGCCTGAATGAACTTACGGCATCCCTGCATCTGGAATATGAACTGGCTAGGAACCTGCTGCAGCTTTATCTCTATGCCAGCAGGCAATTGGCAAAAGCAGAAGCACGCAATAGAGTAGGGGAATTAGCCAGCGTAGAGGATATGATGGCTAAACTCTGCGAGGCTTATGGACAAATCAGCAGGCAGGATACCACCGGCCCGGTAATGGCAAACACACAGACAATATATGCCGGGCTCACCTATGGAAAAAATACACTGACGGAGAATTTAACCGATCAGGGTAGTAACCGGGGGTTCCGTGCTTAAGGCAGCAGGATGTGTATTTTCTTCAGGCAGCGGACACAGGGCCGCTGCCTGTTCCATTAAAAATTTGTAGCGTTTCAGCACAGAATTTACCTCATAAATGTAGCAGTCGATTAAGTCCGGTTCAATTACATTATCAAAACCTGCGTAAGCGATTTCCAGGGCTTTCTTCGTTTTCTCCAGGTCTGACAGCAGTGCATTACGTTCGATTTCCTTTTCTGAAAGAGTACGGTTCACGCGGGAACTTTGGCTAAAATACATTTTCATATTATCCCTCATTTCTAAGAAACTGCAAAAGGAATTGTTGGGCAGTTCCTGTCTTCTCTTTACATATTATTCCGATATTATCCAATAATTACCTGATATGTTATGAGTATAAGCAAAAATATTTCTCTTTATTCCGGCATATGCAAAGAAATTAGGACATATATTGAATGGAAGGGGGGAGGCATTTATGGATACATTTTCAGGCGGTTTTATGATTATCGGTATACTGGTACTGGTCTTGGTTATCGGTGCTGCCAAAAATAAGGCGGAATGGATTATAAATTTTGTTTTAAGGGGAGTCCTTGGAATGGTTATGGTTTATTTTGTAAATTACTTCCTTTCCGGCAGGATTCCAGGAATAGAGATAGGATATAATCCTGTAACTTTTATTACATCGGGAATATTGGGGATTCCGGGGGTGTTAATGCTTTATGGGATTAATTTCTATATGATTTTATAAAAAATGCCATATTTCCTTTGACAGGCTTTGAAACCCTTGATTTTTTCAAGGGTTTGGCAGTCATTTAATAATTTTTCATAAAAGTACTTTACAAAGTAATATTTCTGATATATAATCTGATTCATAACAAAAGACAGTCTTAGTTATCTATTGTAAATGTTTCATTCTTTGAAAGTCGTAGGAAAGTTTCTTTCCACCTTTTCAAGTAAAGTAACCAGAAGTAAATAAAACAGAAAGGGGTCATAGTTGGACAAAAGAATCCTTGCGATTTTTGACTGCGAGGAGAGTTACGCATATCGGCTCATGGAGTTTATCAGTGAAAAGTTAAATCATCCATTTGAAATTTACGTTTTTACTGACAGAAATAAATTCTTTTCCTGTGCCAGAATTAAAGATATTGAGTGCCTTCTCATCTCAGAAACCGCCTATAAACAGGATGTGGAAGCTGTCAAAATTCCACACATCATTATTCTCAGCGAAAGCGGGGAGAATCTGAACAAAGATCTACACCATATCAACAAGTACCAGTCATGTGAAAATATTTTCCACGAAGTAATGGAGTATTATACAGATCAATCGGGCATTGTGCCGGGCAGGCTCCGCACAGGCACGAAAAAAATGCGTATTATCGGTATATATACGCCTGTGGGGAGATGTTTACAGACAACTTTTTCCCTGACCCTTGGGCAAATGCTTGCCAGGCATCACAAAACCCTTTACTTGAACTTTGAAATCTATTCCGGCTTTGCACGTATGCTGGGAAGAAATACTGACAGTGACATTTCAGATTTGATGTATTATTTTTCCTGTGCCAGGGAAAAGCTCTCATATCGCATGGAAAGCATGGTGGAGACAGTGAACGGGCTGGATTTTATTCCCCCGGCGGAAATTCACCAGAACCTTACGGGAGTAAGGGGGCACCAATGGCTGGATTTGTTCCAGGAAATCGAACAGGCAAGTGAATATGAATATATGATTCTGGATCTTTCCGACGGGATCCTGGATTTGTGGGATGTGCTAAGGGGCTGTGACTGTATTTATACAATTACAAGGCAGGACAGCCTTGCCGTGGCCAAAATGGAGCAGTACGAAAAGGCCCTGGAACGGCTGGACTATGGAGATATTGCTGCCAAGTCAAAAAAATGGAGATTGCCAATTTTTAAGGAATTACCCCTCCGTTTTGAAGAACTGACTTATGGGGAACTGGCAGGCTACATAAAAGAAAATATATTCCCGGATCTGTTGGAGGAAGATGGAAAGCACCAATAGCAGCATGGATTAGGAAATGGAATAGAGGATAGAGATGAATAATGAGGATATTATCAGCCTGCAAAAGCTGATTATGGAAAAGTTGGATCTGTCCAAACAGATGTCGGAGGAGGAAATCCGGGAGTTGATCGACGAAGAGATAAAGCAGGAAAGCAAAAAGCGCCATTTGGAGATTTCCCAAAGAGAAAGGCTGCACAGGGACATTTTCCATTCCGTCAGGCAGCTTGGAATTTTGCAGGAGCTGATTGAAGACCCGGAAATTACAGAAATCATGGTAAATGGGACAGAGGGGATTTTTATTGAAAGAAAGGGGAAACTGGAGCGGCTGGCTATTTCTTTTGATTCTGTAGAAAAAGTAAGGCACGTAATCTGGCAGATTACCGCAGGCTGCAACCGGGTGGTAAATGAAGCTTCTCCTATTGTGGATGCCAGGCTGCCGGACGGCGCAAGGGTAAATGTGGTGTTGAACCCGGTAGCTGTTAACGGCCCCATACTCACCATCAGGCGTTTCCCGCCGGAGCCGGTTACTATGGAGCAGCTCCTTTCTATGGGATCCCTTACAGAAGAGTGCAGAGACCAGCTTGCCCAATTGGTATGGGCTGGTAGCAATATTCTAGTAAGCGGGGGGACAGGATCTGGAAAGACTACGTTTTTAAACATCCTGTCGGGCTTTATCCCTCAAAGAGAGCGTGTAATCACCATTGAGGACAGTGCGGAGCTACAGATCAGGAACATTCCCAATTTGGTCCGGCTGGAAACGCGCAATGCCAATGTGGAGGGGTGCGTGGAAATCACTATCCGGGATTTGATAAAGGCTTCCCTTAGGATGCGCCCGGACAGGATTATCGTAGGCGAGGTGCGGGGGAAGGAGGCAGTGGACATGCTGCAAAGTGTCAACGTAGGGCACAGCGCTATGACTACAGTACATGCAAACAGCGTAAGGGATGTGGTAAGCCGGCTGGAAACCATGGTTCTCATGGGAATGGAAATGCCTGTTTCTGCCATACGCAGGCAGATTGCCTCAGGATTCGATGTAATGATCCATTTAGGAAGGCTTAAAGACGGCACCCGGCATGTATTGGAGATTGCGGAGCCGGAAGGCTTCCTGGAGGGGGAGGTTGGGATGCGTACCATATATCGGTTTGAGCAGACAGCAGTAACAGAGAGCGGACAGGTGTTAGGGGAACTGAAAAAGAAAGGGGAATTCCTATATGGGGAGAAAATTCATTCCGCAGGATAAACAAAAAGAAATGCTTTTGTCCTTTTCCGAAAAGGAAAAAAGATTCCTGGCAGGCAAAAGTATTTTGGTGGTTTTGCTGTTAAATTACTTTTTTTACCAGTCTCTTTGGGCCATGGCCCCTCTTTCGGTAATTGGAGTGGTGTACTTTCAGACAGAGAAAAGGGGGATGATGCAAAAGAAAAAAGAACTGGCAAGGGAGCAGTTTAAAGAACTGATGCTGCTGGTATCCACTGGGCAAAGGGCAGGATTTTCAGCAGAAAATGCTTTTATTTCAAGCTATCAGGATATGAAGGCGCTGTATGGGGAGGAAAGTGCCATATGCCGCGTAATAGAAGTACTGAAATCCGGAAAAGAAAACAATATTGCTTTTTCTAAACTGTGGAAACAGATTGGAGGCCAGCTTGGCATTACAGAAATTAAGGAATTTGCGCAGGTGTATGAAATCTCCCATGAAAGCAGTGGGAATATGGCGGCTGTTATGGATAAGACAGCGGATATTATTGTACGGAGGATTGAGACAGAAAAAGAAATAGCCGTATTATTAAGTGCCAGGAAGCTGGAACAAAAAATTATGAATGTTATGCCATTCGCTATTATGCTGTATATCAGCATCACTTCGCCGGGATATTTTCAGGGATTGTATCATTCCCTGGGAGGAGCCCTGATTATGAGTGTTTGTCTGTTGCTTTATGTAAGCGCCTATGTTTTGTCAGTTAAAATGATTTCCATAGAAATCTGAATCTTTGGAGGAGCAGATCCATGAAAAATCCCTTTATCCCTTTGGCAGCAAAATTATATAAAAAATATCATTGCATGAGAAAGAAAACAAATTATCAGAAAATGTATGGGGAATTGCAGCAATTATATCCTTTAAAGGATACGGAAAGGCTGTATGACGATTTCCAGATACGAAAGTTAGCATTAATTCTTACAATTTTATTCATTGGGACAGTGTCCGCCGTCTGCCTTCATCTAAACAGCCGGACAAAGGCCAGCCTGGCGGAAGGGGCGCAGTTAGTCAGAAATGAATGGGGCGCTGGAGACTACAAAATTATCCTGCGGGCAAAGGCAGAAGAGTGGAGCAGGGAAATGCCTTTTCTGGTACAGGAAAGGGCGCTTACACAAAGGGAAAAGCAGGAGCTGCAAGATAACCTCAAAGTCCGGCTACCTGATATTATTAAAAAAGATAACCAGGATTTACAGCATGTAACAGGCAATCTGGATTTAGCTGTGTCTGTACCAGGGTATCCTTTTAAACTGGCGTGGGCCAGCGATAATACAAAAAGGGTCAGCGGAAGAGGAGAGGTTAACCGGAAAGGCATTGAGGGAAAGGGGGAATGGGTAACGCTTACGGCAACAGTTACTTATGGGCAGGAAAGAATCCGTCTGGATTTCCGGGCTTTGCTGCTGCCGGAAACACTAAATGAAGAAGAAGGTTTTTTCCGTATGCTGGAGAATGAACTGGCAGAAAGGGAAGGAGGGAGCGGGAAAGAAATATTTCTGCCGGAAAGACTGGATGGAAAAGAAATTACTTGGGAAGAAATCCGGCAGGATTACAGCCTGCTTTTGATCTTGTTTTCTTTTCTTGCCATGATATTGGTGGGCAAGGGCATGGAAAATGATCTTGAAAGAAATTGTAGGAAAAGAAACAGGCAGCTTCTCACAGATTACCCTGCGTTTGTAAGCAAGCTCCGTCTCTATTTATCTGCAGGCCTTACAGTAAAAAGTGCATTTATAAAAATCACTGAGGATTACCGCAGCCAAAAGCAACAAAGGCATTATTTGTGCGAAGAAATGCAGATTGCCTGTTATCAGTTGGAAAATGGCATGATGGAGGAACAGGTCTATCAGGACTGGGGAAAGCGGTGTGGGGAAATGAGATACCGTAGGCTGAGTTTTTTGCTGGCAGTGAATTTAAAGCAGGGAAACAGCAGGCTTTTGCTGCTGCTGGCGCAGGAGGCGGATGCCGCTTTGGAAGAGCGCAGAAGCATGGCGAGAAAAGCGGGGGAGGAGGCGGGAACCAGGCTTTTACTCCCTATGACGCTAATGTTGGTAGTAGTGATGTTTCTTGTCCTGCTGCCTGCTTATATGGATTTTGGCAGTCTGTAAAAAGAAAATTAGTTAATGGCACTAAGGTTATTGGCGGCAGAAAAAAGGCTAAATGGGCGGGCAATAATCTAATGTGTGCCGGAATGGAGGAAAAATGAGAAGAAAAGGAATCAAAAATTTATTAAGGGACAACCAGGGGATGGGAACCGTGGAAATGATTTTAATTATAGTCGTGTTGGTAGGGCTGGTTTTAATTTTCAAGAACCAGATTATGGATTTGGCAGCTACCATATTCCAGAAAATATCCGCGGACAGTTCCGCTATCTTAGCATGATGAAAGGATATTTAACAGTGTTCCTTGCATTGTCTTTATCTGTTATGACAGGTTTTGTGCTGCTTCTTACCGGCGGGGCGGTGAGAAATGCAGGAAAGGTCAGGCTGGAGTGTGCTGTGGATACAGGAATGAATGCAGTTTTGTCAGAATTTCATACTGTATTGCTTGAAAGATATGACCTTGTTTATGTGGATATTTCCTATCTTGGGCAATCCCCTTCTATTTCTAATATGGAAGACCATCTGTACTATTATGTAGAAGAAAATACATCGAAAGTCCTGGAGGGGGAGAACGCCCCTTGGGGGAGGATCATGGTTGAAAATGTTTCGATTCCGGATTTTGAAACGGCAGCAGCCGATTTGGGAGCTTCTATGAGAAACCAGGCAGTGTGCTATGTAGAAGATACCGGCATTTCTGGAAAGGAAAGAGAAGTATTTTCCCATATGGATGAGATCAGAAAGCTGGATGCGGAAGACCCGATGGGCCAATGGGGGAATGTGATGGATCAATTAGCGGGAATGGAGCTTCCAAAGATTGAAAAGGAGGAGGGGGTATGGGAAGAAGTTCCTCTCTCCAACCCTGCAGACTGGGTTTATGCCATTGCGGGAAGCGATCTTTTTTATCTGGCCAATATAAGCACCCAATCCATGAATCCGGCGAAAATCTCTCTCCAGGATTATATTTCCCACAGAAAAATAGTTAATACCCATAGCAGGGGAAGGATGTACAGGGAAGATGAAGATTTATTTCTCTCTTACCTGTTTGATAAAATGGGAAATTTTCTAAACCCCAGGGAAGATTCTCTTCTTTCCTGCCAATTGGAATATCTTGCCTATGGGAAGAATTCAGATTTGGGAAACATGAAGGCGGTATCCGAAAAGCTGTTAAAATGGCGGTTTGCAGATAATGCCTCAAGAGCCCTCTCTGACGGGAGCCTGAAAGCCAAAGTGATTTCCGTAGCGGAACAGCTCCTGGCAGTGGGATTAAATGAGGCTTTTAAAGCGCCTGTTGTGGAGAGTATCCTATATGCCTGCGCCTTTTTGGAAAGTGTGGGAGATGTACAGGCAATATTTAACGGGGGCAGTATCCCAATAAGGAAATCTGGACATCAAATGTCAGTGGACAATGTTCTTACAAGTAATTTTTACTGTACCAACAGCAGCACCGGATTTTCCTATGGACAGTATCTTGCTGCCATGATCCTGATGGTAGATGAAACAAAACAGAACCTGCGGGCGATGGACATTATGGAAATGGACCTACGCTACCATGATGGTAACAGAAACTTTTCTATGGATTGGTGTGTGGAAAGGTTTGAGGCAAAAGTCGCCTGCCGGGGCGGTTATGGGGATCACTATCTCTTGGATCGCAAATACGGGTATTTCTAGTTAAAATTTGATAAAAGAAGAAAGGAAAATGCTCTCTGGAACCAGGGCAAATAAATGATAAAAAATGACAAAAATCCCTTCTCTCAAAATTAAAAGGAAAAAGAAAGCATGGCAGTCCGGGAGAGCATTTTTTCTTTCTTCCGAAAAAGTAAAAGCAAGTATGGCGGTAGAAGGAAGCCTTGTTTTACCCCTGTTTTTGTTTTTTATGATGACAGTGCTCCTTAGCCTTGAAACGGTCCGTTTCCAGTCGGATCTAGCCCAGGCACTCCACCAGGCAGGGAATAAAAGCGCCTTTACAGCATACCAGGTGAAATATGCAGGAAGCAGGGTACATGATACAGAAAGCCATGTAAGAGAATATTTAGGCAGCCAGATTTACCCTTATCATTGTGTGGAGGGAGGAGAATCCGGCGTGGCTTTCAGGGATCTGTCCGCTGCCTGTGAGGACGGAAGGGTTGAGCTTTTGGTGGAATACCGGATTAAACCTTTTATCCGGTGGCTTCCTGTTGGGGATGTGAAGTTTAAGGACAGATTTTTAGGACATGCGTGGACAGGCTATTGGGGAAATGAAGGACATAGGGATGAAACGAAGGAAGATTATGTGTATGTTACCAAAACAGGAAGCAAGTACCATATGTCCCAAGATTGTACTTATTTAAGGGTGAAAGTACAGGCGGTGGATTATGGGCAAATGGAATTTCTGAGAAATCAGTCAGGGGGAAAATATTACCCCTGTTTAAGATGCAGGCCGGTAAAAAGGGGTATGGTTTATATTACTGCTGATGGAGGGAGCTTTCACAGTCAATCGGATTGCTCTTCCCTGAAAAGAACAGTGTATATGCTTCCTTTAAGTGAGGCGGAAAAAGATTATGATGCCTGCGGTAAATGCGGGTGAAGGGAGGGTTACATGGCAGCTCATTGCGGAAGCCTGATATTTCTTGCCATATTGGCACAGGAGGATATGAAAAAGAAAGAAATATCGGTTAGGAAAATTTTCCTGTTTGCCTTATGTGCCATATTGTACAGGATTGGTGTGGGGCAATTAATCTGGGGGGAAGTGGTAAGATGCCTGATTCCTGGGGGAATGCTCATACTATTATCTTATTTGACTGGGGAGAGCATTGGTTATGGGGATGGGACAGCGGTTATGGCTCTTGGGCTGTGGATGGGAGGCAGGTTTGCCGTGCTCTCCGTATGCGCCGGTATTATGCTGTCAGGAATTTACGGAGTGTCCTGCCTTATCAGGCATAGAAAAGAACCCATACCATTTATCCCCTTTTTATTGTTAGGAATGGAGGCTGTATTGGCATATGCATAAGAAATTGAAGGGCTATTTTACAGTGGAAGCGGCATTTATTTTGCCAGTAGTATTATTTTTGTATTTGATGATTATTTTGGCGGCATTATTTTTATATTGCAGATGCCTTATATCACAGGATAATTTTTTACTGGGATTGCGGGCAGGGGAATTTACCTGGGGCGAGGAGGCTTATGGAGAAGTTATTTATGGACAGCAGGAAGGAAGTTTTTGGCCTGGGGAGGCTTATGTGAGGGAAAGGCAGGAACGGAGAAAAACATACTATCCATTTTTCCCTGCACTGACAGGGGATTATGGGGAATTCGGGGATTATGTATCTGTGAAAAGCCGCCAAAAGGGGCTGGATATACCCATTATAAAGAAAGTACAGAGAATAAATCCTGTGGCAATAATCAGGGAAGGGAGAAAAAAATAAAATGTTGGATGTGAAATATTATAAGGATTACAGTCATAATTATCTAATATTAAAGGATAATGGGTGTTTGTCAGAGAATGTTTATCAGCGGAAAATGATAACGGAAAATAAAATAAAGGGACTGCTGGAAAGCCAGGAAAGGCATATTAACGGGGATATCCTTCTCTATTATGAGATTACTTCCAGGCAGAGCCTGTTTAGTATTTATGAGGGAAAAACTATTGGAATGGAAGAACTGGGAAAATTTTTTTTACAGTTAAAACTGGTAAATGATATGCTGCAAAAGTATTTGCTTGATGGGAACTGCCTTGTTTTGTCTCCGGAGTATATTTTTCGGAATCTTGAAACACAGGAGTATTATTTCTTATACTATCCTGATCCTGATGAAGGTGATTTTACAGAGCTTCTGGATTTCTTTCTATCCAGAGTAAACAATGAGGATCCCAAAGCAGTGGAGGCTGTGTATAAAATAGCCGATTTAGTGGCCAGGGAACAGTTTGTGCTGGATGAAATCCTTAAGTGGTTTCAGGATGATGTTGTGGAAGGAGAAAAGAGTAAAAACAGGGAAACACCCACTTACAAAGGGGATAATCAGGACATTTTGGCATATCAGGGCGAAAACAGGGAAGAAACAGGGCAGGCCTTTGCGCCGGGCAATTTTGGCGGGCAAGAAAAAAAGTACGGAAAAGTGGAATGGAAAAAGATCATCCCCTTGTGGGCAGCAGGGTTTTTGGGTGGGGCGGTATTGATTTATATCATGTATACATTTCAGCTGTCCTACCAGGAGGAAATGTATCTTATGATTGGCTGGATTGTAGTTGCGGCATTGGCCGCAGGCCCTGGGGCATGGATTCTTTATCTTAGCTATATGAATGGAAAAGAAGAAGGTCAGGTTCAGTTAAAGGGAGAAAAAGCATATCCTTATGTAGCTACCGGTGAAAAGGAGGATATCGCATCCAGACAGGATTTGGGAAACACAGTTTTTATTCCCTGGACGGAAAGCTGCGAGAATAAACTTTATAGTATGGATAAAAAGAACAAATGCCATATTGACCTTGAAAAGCTTCCGGTTACAGTGGGAAAACTTGCAGGTGCTGTGGATATGGTAATTAATGAAAAGAGTATCAGCCGGATGCATGTTAAATTTTCAAAAAACGGAAACAATATTTGTATCACAGACTTAAATTCTACAAATGGAACCTTTAGAAACGGTATGCGGCTGTCTCCTAACGCATCTGAGGTAATAGAGCCGGGAGATGAAATTCGTCTGGGAAAGCTAAAATTTATTTACAGATAGAAAAAACCGCCTTATACTGAAGATAATAGTTTAAGGAAAGGCAGGGGTGATATGAAGATCAATATCTACTATGGCGGGAGGGGACTGATGGACGACCCTACGTTGTATGTAATCAATAAGATGCAGACGGTTTTGGAAGAACTCCATGTGGCTGTTGAACGCTTTAATCTTTATGAATTAAAAAACAGCATAACGACGCTGCCTCAAACCATCAAAACAGCCGACGGCATTATACTTGCCTCAACGGTAGAATGGTATGGGATAGGAGGTTATATGCACCAGTTTTTGGATTCCTGCTGGCTTTATGGAGACAAAGAGAAGATAGCAAAAACCTATATGTGTCCTATTGTTATGTCTACCACCTATGGGGAGAGGGAGGGAAAGCTTACTCTTACCGGTGCATGGGAAATTTTGGGAGGGCTTCCTTGTAGCGGCATTTGTGGTTATATTGCCGATCCTTCCATTTTTGAGGACAAGAAGGAATATAACGTGATCATTGAGAAAAAGGCTGAAAATATGTACAGGACTATTAATCAGAAAATGGCATGTCTTCCTGCCAGCAACCAGGCGGTGAAACAGAAAGTTTCCTTTACTAAGACCATTGACCTGACACCTCAGGAATCAGAACAGCTATCTCAATACGTTTCTGACGACAGTTATGTAAAAAGGCAGAAGCAGGATATCCAGGAACTCACCAGTTTGTTTAAAGATTTAATGAACAATGGAGGGCAGGAGGAGAACGAGGAAGAATTCATTAAGGAATTTAAAGGCCATTTTGTCCCTCAGCCGGGACTGAAAGCAGTTTATAAAATGCAAATAGAAGGAAAGAAGAAACCTCTTATTATAAAAGTTGACGGGCCGGAAGATACTTATTCATATGGCGGCACGGACAAAGCTGATGTAGAGGTATCAATGAGCAGGGAAGCTATGGAAGACGTTATTTTCGCTAGAATGACATTTCAGAGAGCTTTTATGAGCGGGGCAATGAAAATGAAAGGGGATTTTAAGATTTTCCGTTCGTTGGACCAGATTTTTACTTTTATGGAAAAGATATAGACAGGAGAAGAAAAATGAAACAGGATGATTGTATTTTTTGTAAAATTGCAGGAGGAGAAATTCCTTCCCACACCCTTTATGAAGACGGGAAGTTTAAGGTCATTCTTGATGTAGCCCCGGCAACCAGAGGGCACGCGTTGATTATTCCCAAAAGACACTATGCAAATCTTTATGAGCTGCCTGAAGACATGGCGGCGGATGTGATCCGCCTGGCGAAAAAGATGATGGAGAAAATGACAGATAAATTAAATTGCGATGGATTTAATCTGATACAGAATAATGGTGAGATTGCCGGACAGACAGTATTCCATTTTCATATGCATTTAATCCCCAGGTATCATAATGACGGTGAGATCCTAAAATACACCACAATCAGCCCCAGCCAGGAAGAGCTTGAAGAAACCGTAGTACAAATAACAAAGTAAGGAACCGGAACTAACCTATGAGAATAATTCATGTGGATGAAATTGTTGAAAATGTAAAGGAAATGTGCATAGAAGCTAACTATTATCTTGGCAGTGATATGAAAGAGGCATTAGTGAATGCCGGAAATGGGGAGAAGTCTCCCCTTGGAGTGCAGATTTTACATCAGCTAGAAGAAAATCTGGAAATCGCTGCAAAGGACCGTATACCTATTTGCCAGGATACAGGGATGGCAGTTGTATTTATTGAGATGGGGCAGGAAGTACACATTGAAGGCGGGCTTCTTGGGGATGCTATAAACGAGGGTGTGCGGCGGGGATATCAGGAGGGATATCTGCGCAAGTCAGTGGTAGGGGATCCCATAGCCAGGGAAAATACAAAGGATAACACACCGGCAGTGATTTATTATGATATAACTGCCGGGAACAGCCTTAAGATAACAGTTGCCCCAAAAGGATTCGGCAGTGAAAATATGAGCCGTATATTTATGTTAAAGCCTGCGGAAGGGATAGAGGGAGTTAAAAGTGCAGTCCTTACAGCAGTAAGGGAAGCGGGCCCCAATGCCTGCCCTCCTATGGTAGTAGGAGTTGGAATTGGAGGTACTTTTGAAAAGTGTGCCCTGATGGCAAAGAAAGCACTTACCAGGCCAGTTTCCCAGCGGTCTGGGATTCCATATATACGGGAACTGGAAGAAGAATTGCTGGAGAAGATTAATCAGTCGGGCATTGGGCCTGGTGGGCTGGGCGGGAGCACAACGGCGCTGGCTGTTAATGTCAATACCTATCCTACCCACATTGCAGGACTGCCAGTAGCGGTAAATATATGCTGTCATGTAAACAGGCATTGTGTGAGGATCCTTTAAAAAATGTTAAGGAAGGAAAGAGCGATGGAGAGACATATTACGGCACCTTTTTGCGGGCAGATAGCAGAGGAACTGCACAGTGGTGATTATGTATACATAACAGGGACGATATATACGGCCCGGGATGCGGCCCACAAAAGAATGTCTGAGGCGCTGGCAGAGGGAAAACCTCTGCCCTTTGATGTAAAAAATAATCTTATATATTATATGGGGCCTTCTCCTGCCAGGGAAAACCGTCCTATTGGTTCTGCCGGGCCCACTACTGCCGGGAGAATGGATAAATATACCCCTGCCCTTTTAGGGCTTGGATTAAAAGGAATGATTGGTAAGGGAAAAAGATCCCAGGAGGTAAAGCGGGAGATCGCCCAAAACAGGGCAGTTTACTTTGCGGCAGTGGGAGGCGCAGGGGCTTTATTATCCAAGTCAATTATCAGCTCAGAAGTAATTGCCTATGAAGATTTGGGGACAGAAGCGATCCGCAGGCTCCAGGTGAAGGATTTTCCGGTGATTGTTGTCATTGATTCTGATGGGAATGATCTGTACGAAACTGTTATGGAAGCCGGGGGAAGGCTGTCATGAGAATTGCGCTTATGGTGATCAGGCTTTTTTTGAAAGCGCCTTATTATCTGTTCAGAATATGGTGGTGTGGTAAAAGCAGCAAAATTTCATTTGAAGAAGCTTACTGGTATATCAAAATGGTGACCCAAAAGGCCAACCGTGCAGGGAGAGTCACCATTGAAACCTATGGGATAGAGAATCTTCCGGAAAAGGATGGCTTTATTTTCTTTCCCAATCATCAGGGGCTGTTCGATGTGCTGGTATTTTTAGATTCTTGCCCCAGGCCATTTTCCTTCGTTGCCAAAAAGGAAGCAGGAAATATTATTTTGCTCAAACAGGTTATGAAAGCGTTAGGGGCTTACGCTATGGACAGGGAGGATATCAGGCAATCCATGAAAGTAATCCAGAAAGTAGCAGATAACGTTAAGCAGGGGAAAAATTTTCTTATTTTTCCCGAGGGGACAAGAAGTAGAATGGGAAATAAGATGTTAGAGTTTAAAGGGGGAAGCTTTAAAAGCGCTGTCAAAGCGAAATGCCCCATTGTCCCTTGCACCCTGATTGATTCTTTTAAGCCCTTTGATGAAAATTCCATCCGTCCAGTTACAGTTAAACTTATTTATATGCCTCCTATGTATTATGAAGAATATAAAGATATGAAAACAGTGGAAATTGCCAGCGAATTAAAAAGGAGAATTGAAGAAACAATGAAAACCTATTTATAAACATACTTATATGTATAGCAGGTTTTGGGTGAGGCAATTTAAGGTGCCTTAATAGCCAAAATAGTATGTTTAAAAATATTTTCAAAATTATGAAAAAAGCCATTGACAAATAAAATATGCTTATGTATAATAAGACTCACGTTGAAAAACGCACAACAGAATATTGGTAGCGGTGTAATTCAGAACAAGGAGAAATACTCAAGAGGCTGAAGAGGCGCCCCTGCTAAGGGTGTAGGTCGTTCACGCGGCGCGAGGGTTCAAATCCCTCTTTCTCCGTTCAGCTATCAATAGGATGAGAAGTATCATGATGATACTATATTTTTCACTAACTTCATGAGAATGAAAAAATAGTTGAAAAAATGAAAAATATGTATTGACAAGCGAGTGGATGGATGATATAATTCATAATTGTTGCTTGACAAAGCATAAGGAAGTAAAAAGAAAAAACTTCCAAAAAAAGTTAAAAAACCTCTTGACAAAGGGAAACAGCTGTGGTAAGATATCAGAGTTGCATCCGGAAAGGGGCACAAAAGTAAGGCCAGGACCTTGACAACTAAACAGCAATGCAGCCCTGAAAATCCAGGAAGAAGCAGGGCCCGAGAGGGCAGGCCTCCTGAATGGGTATTCAGGGGGAAAGACCCGAGGGATGCCTGGAGGGGCACCTGAGGGGGCGTAACGGAAACAAAAACAGTAATAACGGGAAAGACAAGCCAGAGAAGGCCTGTAATGACCGGGAGGACTCGGAGTATAACATGAGAGTTTGATCCTGGCTCAGGATGAACGCTGGCGGCGTGCCTAACACAT